>ERZ857969.2340-NODE-2340-length-21955-cov-3.298584_pt1 | contig 21955 bp, 16 predicted proteins | sample MGYA00519864_ERZ857969 | MGnify/ENA primary metagenome ERZ857969 (study PRJEB31778, sample SAMEA3449382) | human gut metagenome | biome: human gut; feature: human-associated habitat; material: faeces | place: United Kingdom | collected 2010/2012 ... | reverse complement strand
CAAGCACAACAAAATAGAGGACAAAGAACGAAAACGCTACCGCATGTCCTTCCGTAATACTGTCCACGATTTTTCCAAGAAGAAGCGGCGGGATCAGAGAGGCTCCGATGGTTCCAAGTACTGCGATCAGGATCCCGCTGGACAGCCATTTTTGTTTTTTTACTGTATCGATCAGAATATTTCGTACATTTCCTTTATGCTTCATGACTGTCCTCTCCTTCCTGTGTGGTAAATAATGCCGCATATGCCGAAACTTTCTGTAACAGTTCCTCATGCGTTCCCACGGTCGTTTTTCCATCGTCCATCCAGATGATCTGATCCATCTGTGGAAACAGATACAGTCGATGTGACAAAAGCAACACGATCGAATCACGGGTCATCGCCCGTACATTGGCAAACACTTCTTTCTCCGTCGATTTATCCAGTGCAGAAAACGGATCATCAAGCACCAGTAACGGCTTTTTATGGCACAGTGTTCTTGCCAGTGCCACACGCTGTGCCTGACCTCCGGAAAGGCGAACCCCACCATTTCCAATCAAGGTATCCTCTCCCTCTTCCATATCAGAAACTTCCCGGTCAATACACACTGCTTTCAGATAGGTTTTCAAATCTTTTTCGTCTCCCAACAACACATTATCTCTGACGCTGTCATGAAACAGTTCCGGATCATGCCCCAGGTAGGCTACGATACCCTTACGTTCTGCCTCTTCCATCTGCAGCAAATCTTTTCCTGCAAATCGTACCGTTCCCTCATATGGACATTCACATAAAAATAACTTTCCAAGGGTTGATTTTCCACAGGCTACCGGACCGGTCACGCCGATGATCTGCCCCGGTTTTGCTGAAAAAGACACATGTTCCAGCACGCGCTTTCCATCCGGATAAGCAAATGAGACATCTTTTACTTCCAGATCTCCAGGTCCCCATTCTTTTCCGTCTTCTTCCTCGTTTACCGAGTCAAACAGCGGACGGATACGATTCCAGGAAACTTGCGCTTTATGTACGGCATTGAAGAGTTTTGCCGCACTGGATGATTTTGCAGAAAGCTTCACAAAGCATGCCAGAAACGTGGTAAATGTTGCGATTGACCAGCTGCTCCATCCGCTTCCCAGTATATTTTTCTGACCAAAATACAGAATAAACAATACACTGGTCATAGAAATCACTTTATAAATCGGAGGCATGGCACTGTTCCAGATATTTGCCTTTACCGCGGATGTTTCATAATCGGTAAGATTCTTCTCATAAGCCATCTGCCGGTCTCTCTCACAGCCAAACACCCGGTAAGTGACAGCGTTCTGTGCACGATCAAGAGTCACTGCGCTCAATACTCCGCACTGCTTTTTATATGCTGCTCCGGTTCTCTGGATCATCCGTTTCATCTTCTCCGCTGTAATATATGAAATCGGCGGAAAGATCATACACAGCAGAGCAAGCCGCCAGTCATACCACAAAAGCATGCCTGCATAGGCTGTCAGAGCCACACCGGTATCAAAAATCTCCGTCGTGAATTTACGCATGCCCTCCACACAATCATCTACATCCAGGATGGCTTTTGTCATGATGGTTCCTTCCCCTTCTTCCCGAAGGCTCGCCCTCCCCCTGGTCACAAGACTGTGATACAGGATCTCTTTCATTCTCCGGTTTACATTATTTGCAAACCTGCGTACATAAAAACGTTTGACATATCTGGATACCTGTACGATCCCGATTGCTGCCACATAACCGATTACAAGAAACAGCATATTGGCAAAAGTTCCGCTGCCTCTCAGAATATCCACCAACATTCCCGTCATCCTTCCCTCAAACCATGGTTCCGCCAGAAGTCCCAGGTTATAGATCAGGCCGGAGATTGTAATTGTAAGAAGAACTTTCCATTCTACCCGAAAATACGAACCGATTTTTTCCGGACAAAACTTCTCATCCTCTCTCTTCTTTTGCAGTTCCTTGTTTTCCATCCCCGTCATTCTCCTCTTTTGCCAAAATCCGTGTAATATTTTCAAATCCTGCCTGTCGTTCTCTTTTTGATTTCCAGTATAACATGTCCAGTGTTTTACAAAAATGCTCCTTTTCCTCCCCTGAGAGATCCCCTAACAGCCATTCATAAAATACGGTTTCGATCGATGTCTTGGAATTTTTCAGGTGTTCCGCTTTTTCTGTCGCATAAAGCAGCTGGCTCCTTCCATCTTCCGGATTCGGTTTTCGAACCAGATATCCTTTATTCTCCAGGCGGGCTACCCGTTTTGCCGCAGCGCCTTTATCCATCTTCAGACTTTCACGCACTTTGGTCTGGGTGATTCCCGGATTATGACGTACCAGATGAATCACATCAAACTCCGCAGTTCCGATTCCCTCTTCTTTCATGGTCTGAACTGTAAATTTTCCTACTTCCCTGGCTATTTTCGTGATCTGCCGTTTTGTATCATCCATAAGAAATACCCATCCTTTCTTCACTTATACTTTTCTCTTTCTGTTTTTTATAGAATATCTGTCTGTTAGTTGTACTATCAACTATCTGGATGATAGTACAACATTTTGGGCATGTCAAGTCTTGTCTTTCGATTATATAGTCTGTGGTATTCCTGTAGTTACTGTTCACTCCGTTCCCAGTAACACGCTTCGCGGGATATAATCAGTGAACAGTAACTTCCTGTTCAGACCGTCGCTAATATCTCATGCAGGTACGGACTCAGACACGTTGCTCACATAAAAAAGAAACCTGACATACTACTGACAGATTTCTTTTTTAATCCTTATAAGAGGCTTCAAATATCTCCCTCTTTATATTTTTTCATTAATTTGGCCAGTGCTTTATTTTCTCCTGCAAGAATCAAGATCTCTCCCATACACAGGTTTTCTTCCGGATGGATGTTGACACAAATCGTTTCCCCTTTCTTGATTGCAATAACATTAATTTCATATTTTTTTCGTAGATTCAGTTCTTCCAGATTATGATTGATCCAACTATCCGGAACCGCAAGTTCTACCATCGAAAAGGAATCTGACAGCATAAAGAAATCCTGAAATCCTCCTGAAATCAGGTTTTTACCAAGACGGATACCCGTTTCGATTTCGGCCATCACTACACGGTCTGCACCGATCTTTTTCAGAATCTTGGCATGCATCTGATTCATCCCTTTGGCGATTACCAGCGGAACACCTGCCTCTTTTGCCTGCAATGTCGCCAGAATACTTGACTCCATATCTTCCGAGATCCCTATGATCACCACATCCATGTTACTGATTCCCAGCGATTCAAATACACGGCTGTCCGTCACATCTGCCCTTGCAGCATAAGTCACATAATCTGCTATCTCCTGCACCAGTTCCTGGTCTTTATCCACTGCCAGAACCTGTTTTCCTGCCTGTGACAGCGTCTGTGCCACAGCATAACCGAATTTTCCAAGTCCGATTACTGCATATTGTTTGTCCATGATTTTTATTTTCCTTTCTGTTAATCTGTTCTCCCCTATTCTTTTATCCAATCAGAATCCTCTGTTCCGGTCTCTGAATATCTGCATCCACATGTCTTGTTCTGCGCCCAAGGGCTACCGCAAGTGTAATCGGCCCGATTCGTCCCATATACATAATAAGTATGACAATGATTTTCCCTGCTGCCGGGAGCTGTGAAGTCAGAGAACGGGTCAGTCCCACCGTCGCCACCGCCGAAACAACCTCATAGGCACAGTCCAGAAGCGGATGACCACTGACGGCAACCAGAAGGATCGTGGCCGTAAGAGCAGTAGTCAGTGCAAAAAAGAAAATCACCACCGCAGAGCGGATATTTTCTTCCACAACTTTTCTTCCCCATACTACCGTATCATGATTTCCACGGATATAAGAAGTAACCAGCACGATAAGAAGAGCAACCGTAATTGTCTTCACACCACCGGCTGTTCCCATCGGTGAACCGCCGATAAACATCAGAATCATGCTCACCATCGCAGACCCATCCGTAAAATTTTTCTGTGGAATCGTCTCAAATCCAGCTGTTCTTGTTGTTATGGACTGAAAAAAAGCAGCCATCACTTTCTCTCCCGGTTTCAGATCTCCGAGAGACCCTGTATGATTCCAGTCCAACAGGAGGATCAGAAGTGCCCCGCCTGTGATCAGGATTACTGTCGTCGTCAATACCAGTTTTGTATGAAGAGTAAATCCGCGGATAAAATTTTTTCTGGTTCGTTTTCCTCTCAGCAGATCCTGCACATGCTCGATCACTTCCCACCAGACGGGGAAGCCAAGTCCGCTCAAGATAATCAGTCCCATGGTTGTAACATTCATCAGAGGATTGGTTACAAAAGGCGCAAAAGAAGATTCACCTACCAGATCAATTCCTGCATTGCAAAACGCGGATATCGAATGGAAATACTGTACCCGATTCCTCTCCACAGTCCATAATGAGGAACAAACCAAAAGCTATAACATATTGCTCCTGCAATCTCAACCACCGCTGTTCCGATCAGGAGTCTTCTGACAATTCCCACGCTTCCTTTCAACACCGGCAGATTATATGTATCCTGAATCAGTTTGCGACTCTGCAGGCTGATTTTTCTTCGCAAAACCAGAAATATCATGATCATACATGCCATGATTCCAAGCCCGCCAAACTGAATCAGCCCCAGAATCACAATTTTTCCAAACACGCTCCAGGTGGTTGCAGTGGGCACGGTCACAAGGCCGGTTACACACACAGATGTAGTCGCCGTAAATAACGCATCAAGCCAATATACGCCCTTTCCACTGGCCGATGAAACCGGCAGACACAAAAGAAGCGTTCCCAGTATGATCACTACACCAAATCCAGTCATCATAATTCTTTCTGTCGGCGTATGCCACTGCCTTTTTTTCTGTTTTTCAGACATCCTTTTTTCTCTTCTTTCCTATATTTTTTCCAAAATATCAACTTTCTGTTTCATTTCTGATATTTTACAACCAATGATTCTTCTTTTAGAATCCGAAATCTGCATAATCCTCCGGAAGAAATCTGTGGTAAATGATATGGCAGCCCTCATCTTTAAAACAGTAGTAATATGGATCTTCCGAGTCCACAAAGCGGATCATCAGGTCAAATTCTCCGTTGTCCATCGGTTCCATCGCGCACTCAGATGTCTGACTGCGGAATAATTCTTTTACCTCATCCAACGTCGTTCCGCGCTTTGTAAGTAACTGTACCAGTGCAAAGATAAATGCATTCTCGTCCCGGTGTGCGTGCACATATTCTGTCGCATGTTCCGACAGGAAGAAGCAGAAACGATCTCCTTTGTGCGATACCTGTACTTCCCCGAATATTTCTTTTGTTGCCTCCGGAAATCCTCCCAGTGACTCCTGCATCGCCTCTGCATCACCTTCGCTTTCAAAAAAATGATGCAGAGAACTCAAAGGATAATACAGCCGGATCGGTTCTTTCATATATCCAAGCTTTGCCTGTTCCTCTGCAATCACATCGATCAGACTGTCCTGTAGTTTTTTATATCCATTTTCGTACATAATTCTATAATCCTTTCTGGCTGGCCCCTTCGACCGCCGGTCGTCGATGGTGTCAGGCACCATTGAATTTTTATGAAATATTTTCACAGCTATGTGAATTATATAATCTCACGGATATTTTCGCAAGCAGAAAGAACATCCTGTACATTTAAAACTGTACAGGATGTTCTCCCTTGCACTTTTATTCTTTATTTCATACTGTCGGGTTATTCTTCCCCTTTGTCTACCTTGCTGGCTCTTGCTTCAATCTCTCTTTCCTGTACATCTCCAGGTGCCTGCTCGTAACGGGCAAATGTATAAGAGAAATCACCGGCTCCACCTGTCATGGAACGAAGTATGGTTGCATATCCGTAAATCTCCAGTTCCGGAACATCTGCTTCTACGATGGTATATCCCTGTTTATCCGGGTTCATACCAAGCACACGGCCACGTCGTTTGTTCAGATCACCCATAACATCACCGGTAAATTTATCCGGTACACGGATCTGCATATTTACGATAGGCTCTAACAGAACCGGCGAAGCTGCCAGGAAACCGTCTTTGAATGCCATCTTTGTTGCTGTCTTGAATGCCATCTCAGAAGAATCTACCGGATGATAAGATCCATCATACAGAACCGCTTTCACACCAACTACCGGGTATGCTGCCAGAGGACCGGATACTACAGATTCCTGCAGACCTTTTTCTACTGCCGGGAAGTAGTTCTTCGGAACGGCTCCGCCGACAACGATCTGCTCAAATACATATGGTGTATCCAGATCACCGGATGGTTCAAAGGTCATCTTTACATGACCATACTGGCCATGTCCACCGGACTGTTTTTTATATTTTTTATCAATATCTGATTTTTTACGAATGGTCTCACGGAAAGCTACTTTCGGTTTGGAAAGTTCCACATTCACTTTATACTGTTCCTGCAGTTTGCTGACGATCACGTCTATATGCTGGTCACCCATGCCATAAAGAAGAGTCTGACGGTTTGCAGAATCATTGACTACTTTCATTGTCAGATCTTCCTGACACATCTTGGAGAGTGCCTGGGAAATCTTATCCATATCTGCTTTGTTCACTGCTTTGTAGCGTTTGCAGGTATATGGAGTGGAAATCTCCGGTTTGCCGTAGAATACCGGGACAGCTTTTGTTGCCAGAGTATCGCCGGTACGCAGTTCGTTGATCTTGGCTACGGCTCCGATATCGCCTGCATGAAGTTCCGGAACCTCGATCGGTTTGGATCCTTCCATGACATACAGCTTGCCGATCTTCAGTTCTTCTTCTCTTTCTACATTATATAAGGTATCCCCGGACTTGATAACACCGGAACAAACTTTCAACAGTGAATATTTTCCGATAAACGGATCTACGATCGTCTTGAAGACCTGTGCAGATTTCGGCATGGTGAAATCATAGTCAGCTTCGAAAATTTCACTGGTTGATTTTACGATACCGGCGCGTTCTCTCAGATTCGGGCTCGGGAAGTATCCACAAATATCGTCTAACAGGATCTTAACACCCTGCAGGTTGACCGGAGATCCCATGCATACAGGAACCAGACTTCCATCGCCTACGCACATGGATAATGCTGCAGAAATCTCGGTAACAGAGAATTCCTCACCTGCAAAATAGCGATCCATGAATTCTTCGCTAGTCTCTGCTACAGCTTCCAGTAAGATCTCTCTGTATTTTTCCAGATATTCTTTTGAATATTCCGGAATCTCACATTCTTCTTTCTTATCTTTTTCAATGTAACGGCGGCCTTTGTTCTTTACAATATTGATATAACCGACAAATTTTCCATCCTCACGAAGCGGCATGTGCAACGGTGCGATCCTTTTGCCATACAGTTCGGTCAGATCTTCTACTACCTGACGGTAGCTGACATCATCCATATCCATCTCTGTTACGAAGAACATACGTGGCAGTCTGTATTTTTCACACAGTTCCCATGCTTTCTGGGTTCCTACCTGTACGCCTGATTTTCCGGAGATCACGATCACTGCTGCATCGGCGGCGGCTACTGCCTCTTCAGCTTCTCCTACAAAATCAAAGAATCCAGGTGTATCTAAAATATTTACTTTTACCTTATCCCATACAACCGGCACGGTAGAAGTACTGATCGAGAATTTTCTCTTGATCTCTTCTTTGTCGTAATCACTGATGGTATTGCCATCTGTCACCTTGCCTAAACGATTTGTAATACCTGAAAGATAAGCCATAGCTTCTGTCAGTGTAGTCTTACCTGCTCCGCCATGACCAAGCAGCACTACATTCCTTATTCGGTCAGTTCTAAAAACGTCCATATGTAATACCTCCCAAAAATTAGTATAGTTATATATTACTAAATTTCTTTGAATATTTCAAGTTATTTATGTAATTTTGACAATTATTTTCTGAACTTTTTTCATTTGTGTTTGTATATTTTATGTTTTTACGATATGAATTGTTTCTTTTTTGTATATTCTATCTTCATTTTGTTAAATTATCTCAAAGAACCCATTTTTGTACTGTATATATTTTCTTCTTCTCTTTTGATTCTCCCTGTCGTATAATCTCTCACCTGTGCTTTCCGGCGTTAAAGTTCCATAGTTTAAAGCACTAAAGCATTGACTTTTCCTATCTTGTGCTTTACAATGGTAAAAGTACGCAAAATACACGCGTAATTACTGAGAAAGGATTTTGACAGACAACTATGAGTGATTCACTGAATATAGGATTTATCGGTCTGGGGCTGATCGGCGGATCCATCGCCAAATCTCTGAAACGTTTTCATCCACAGACCAGAATTTTTGCATATACCAGAACGGAAGCTACGCTGGATCTCGCCGTGTCTGAAGGAATTGTTGATGTAAAATGCACGAAAGAAGACGAGGCATTTGCTTCCTGCAATTATATTTTTCTCTGCGCACCGGTTCATGACAACATTTCTTATCTTGAATGGCTGAAAGATCATATGAGCCCGGACTGTATCGTTACGGATGTGGGAAGTGTAAAAGGTGAGATTCATCAGGCGGTTGAGAAACTGGGGCTGGATGACCACTTCATCGGTGGACACCCGATGGCCGGTTCTGAAAAAACCGGTTTTGAAAATGCCACTGATATGCTGATCGAAAATGCTTACTATATTCTTACACCAGGTGGTCAGATTGATATTCCCCGTCTGACACAGTTTATGGAACTGATTTCTTCTCTCGGAGCTATTCCACTGGTACTTACTTATGAAGAACACGATTATATCACTGCGGCTGTGAGCCATCTGCCGCATATCATCGCCTCTACACTGGTAAATGCTGTACAGAAAATGGATACACCAGAGGAAAATATGAAACTGATCGCAGCCGGAGGTTTTAAAGATATTACACGTATCGCCTCTTCTTCTCCTGTGATGTGGCAGCAGATCTGTCTGGAAAACCGATCGATGATCTCCAAAGTACTCGATGAGTATATTCGCCTGATCGTACAGGCAAAATGCTGGGTGGATAATGGTGATGCAGATGAAATCTATAATATGTTCAGTAATTCCAGAGAATACCGCAATTCTCTTCCGGAAGCGAGCAAAGGGGTAATCGAGAAGATTTATGCCTTTTACTGTGATATTTATGACGAAGCCGGTGGTATCGCTACAATTGCCACACTGCTTGCGATGAATTCAATTAGTATTAAAAATATCGGCATCATTCATAACAGAGAATTCGAGGAAGGTGTTCTTCGGATCGAGTTTTATGATGAGGAATCCTGTGTGAAGGCACAGGGTGTTTTGAAAGAACGGAATTATACACTTCATGTTCGGTAAGGAGGATGTACATATGGAACTTATGCAGGCAAAAATGCCTCTTCGCGGAGAGGTGAAGATTCCGGGAGACAAGTCGATCTCACACCGCGCTGTGATGTTTGGTGCACTGGCTGACGGTACGACAAGAGTGACGAATTTTTTGCAGGGAGCAGATTGTCTTTCTACGATCTCCTGTTTCCGCAAATTAGGAATCGATATTGAAAATACGCAGGAGGAAATCCGGATTCATGGGAAAGGCCTTCACGGGCTTACTGCTCCGACTGAGATTCTGGATACCGGTAACAGTGGAACCACAACACGACTGATCTCCGGTATTCTCGCCGGTCAGAATTTTACCACAACACTTACCGGTGATGCGTCGATCCAGAGCCGGCCAATGGGAAGGATCATCAAACCACTTTCTATGATGGGTGCTACAGTCGAGAGTCTGAAGGGAAACCAGTGTGCACCGTTACAGATTCAGGGGCATCCGCTGGCTGCGATCCATTATCAGTCACCGGTAGCTTCTGCGCAGGTGAAATCCTGTGTTCTGCTTGCCGGACTGTATGCAGACGGAATTACTTCGGTTACAGAACCTTATCTTTCGAGAAATCATACGGAACTGATGCTCTCTCACTTCGGCGCACGGGTCACCAGTGAAGGAACAACTGCTTCTATCTCGCCGGATCCGGAACTTCACGGACTGGACATTTCTGTTCCCGGAGATATTTCTTCCGCTGCTTATTTTATTGTGGCTGCTCTTTTGGCGCCGGGATCTGAAGTAATGATCAAAGATGTGGGAATCAATCCTACCCGAGATGGCATTCTTCGTGTATGCAAGGCGATGGGCGCAGATATCACCCTGTTAAATAAACGAACAGCCGCCGGTGAACCGGTTGCGGATCTTCTGGTTCGTCACAGTGAACTTCACGGTACGGTTATCGAGGGTGAATTGATTCCGACGTTGATCGATGAGATTCCGGTTCTGGCGGTTCTGGCAGCTTATGCGAATGGAACTACGGTTATTCGAAATGCGGAGGAACTGAAGGTGAAGGAATCGAACCGACTGGATATTATGGTGAACAGTCTTGGGGCTATGGGCTGTGATATCGAGGGTACCGATGATGGTATGATTATCCGAGGTGGGAAACCGTTACATCATGCTTCTATTGACAGTCATCTGGATCACAGGATCGCGATGTCGTTTGCAGTGGCTGGGTTGGCTTCTGAAGGAGGAGTCGAAGTGCTGCGGGCGGATTGTGTGGATATTTCTTATCCGGAGTTTTATGCGGATCTCAATAAGCTTATGAAATAAATTTATTGGCAAGGGGACGCCGAGAGCTGCGGGAAACCGGGGTGGACAACATGGGCAGGGCAACTTTGAACTAGCCGCTAACTTCGACTATATTCACTTGGGTCAGCTGACCCAAGCGAAAGTCTTCGTAAGCGTCGGATTTCAAAGCTTGCCCTAACCGCCCATAAAGTGTTGTCCACCCCGGTTTCCCGCAGCTCTCGGCTATTTCCTGGCAAAACAAATTTGAAACAACCGTTAATTTTGCGTCATATCTTTCCAGTTGCACGCAATGACTATTTTTATCGATACCCAGCCCAGCAGGGCAAAAAAATGCCTTTCAAAAGCATTTTGCGGGCGGTTAGGGCGAGTTTTAAGATCCTGTGTTTAGTAAGACTTGGCGATGAGCGGCTCTCAGTGAATCATGTGCATCGTTGAAAAAATCCCCATATCAATCACGCAGGATGCAGATTCGAGTGTACAGGTAAAAAAACGTAGGCGTAGCGGGCTACGCTGAGGCTTTTTTGCCTGTGCAATCGGATTTGCAGACAAGCGAGTGATATGGGGATTTTTTCATAAGATGTACAAGTCGCACTTAACACATAGCTTAAAATCGTCCTGCCCGCTGCTTTTGAGGGAGATCTTTTTGCTCTTTCGGGCGTACGTTTTTAGATACCCTATTTGTAAAAGTCTACTACATCTTCCGGATTATAGTACACTTTATCCTGCTCTTCTATCGTCGCCTTTCCATCTTTCACATCGATAATCGTTACCGCGCAGTTTGGCGGTACGTGACCTCTCCAGAAGTCGTCTTTCCGACCGTCAATGTAATAGAGAAAGGCCCGTGTCGAGCAGCCGTGTGCTGCTATTAGAATTGTTTTATTCCGGTAGTCCGGGTTGTGGATCAGATCCTCGTAGAAGGCACCGCAGCGATCAATCATCTGCTGAATAGATTCGCCGTCTTTCGGTGGCTTGTAACCGAAGGGATCCGTGAAGAACTGTTCAAAATCTTTTGACGGAATCTGATAATTCTCCCTTCGACAGCAAAGTCCTTCCCATTCTCCGAAGCTGATCTCTTCTATTCTCTCATCCGTAAGAATCGGTATATTTCTGTCACCCAGTACCAGTCCGGCGGTCTCGTAAGCCCGTTTTAACGGGCTTGCGATTGCCAGGTCAAAATGTACATCTTTTAATTTTTCACCGGTGATTTTTGCAAGGCGGATACCGTTTTCGTTCAGTTCGATATCCGTTCTTCCCTGCAGCCGTCCCAGAGTATTCCATGAAGTTTCTCCATGACGAATTAGATATATTTTCATCTTTTTTACTTTCTAAGCTGGATTCCCATGCCTTCCAGACCATTCAGGATCTTGTTCATAGCGCCATTGATTTCTGCTTCTTCGAGAGTTTTCTCTTTGGAGCGGAAAGTCAGAGAATAAGCAACGGACTTGAATCCTCTTTCGATCTGATCTCCTTCGTAAATATCAAACAGTTCGAAGTGTTCCAGAATCTTACCGCCTCTCTGAGCGATCATATGTTCGATCTGTCCAACCATGATCTCTTTCGGTACTACCATGGAGATGTCACGGTTTACTGCAGGGAATTTTGCGATTCCTTCGTATTTGCGGTCGAAGGATGCATGTTTTACGACATTCAGGATATCCAGAACTGCCACATATGCGCGCGTTCCGATACCATAAGTATCTGCCACTGCAGGATGCACTTCGCCCAGATAACCCATCACTTCACCTTCGTAGCTGATCAGAGCCTGACGACCCGGATGCAGGAAAGTCTTACCGGCTTTCGGATCGTACTCAGTTTTCTTATGCATACCGATCTGATCGAAGAACTCTTCTACTACACCCTTCATATCAAAGAAATCACCGTCTCCGTACATACCCAGAGTGAACATCATACGTTCATCCGGCAGTTCGGTCAGCGGAAGTTCTTTTGGCAGATATACATTGCCCAGTTCGTACAGACGGACATTTTTATTTCTTCTGTTATAGTTGGTTGCCAGAGAAGTCAGCATACCATTCAGAGAAATGGTTCTCATGATACTGAAATCTTCACCCAGCGGGTTGGAAATGGTGATTGCTTTTCTCAGTTCATCTCCTGCCGGAATCTGCAGTTTGTCAAATACTTTCGGGCTTTCGAAAGAATAGCAGTATCCCTGGGAGAATCCACAGTACTCAGCCACATCTCTTGCCACTTCTTCGATCCTCAATTTAAATGGCAGTTTTCCTGTTGTTGCCTCACCGCTTGGCAGTGTGGTCGGAATATTGTCATATCCGTAGAAACGGGCAACTTCTTCTGCGATATCTGCAGTACGGAAGATATCATGACGGAAGGTCGGAGCAACAATCTCGTTGGTTGTTTCATCGTAAGCCAGTTCTACCCTGGACAGGTACTCCAGCATATCTTCTTTGGAGATATCAGTTCCCAGAAGGCTGTTGATTTTTTCCGGTTCAAACGGTACTCTTACAGGTTCTTTTTTCTTGGTATATACATCAGCCACACCACCAACAACTTCACCGGCTCCCAGTTCTTCCATCAGCTGGCAGGCACGGTCGATGGCTGCCAGTGCATTGTTCGGATCCAGACCTTTTTCAAATTTTCCGGAAGCATCTGTACGAAGTCCGATTCTCTTTGCAGACAGACGGATATTCGGACCGTCAAAGCATGCTGCTTCAAACAGAACTGTTTTTACATTGTCTGTGATCATGGAATTTTCTCCGCCCATGATACCTGCGATACCGATAGATTTTTCTCCGTCACAGATCATCAGAACGTTTTCATCCATCTGGCGTTCCTGACCGTCAAGAGTAACAAATTTTTCGTCTTTTCCGGCACGGCGTACATGGATCTCATGATTTGCGATCATATCCAGATCATAGGCATGCATCGGCTGACCATATTCTTCCATGACATAGTTTGTGATATCTACCAGGTTGTTGATCGGGCGGATGCCGTTGGCAGCCAGACATCTCTGCATCCATTTCGGGGACGGACCGATTTTTACATTTTTTACGACTCTTGCGCAGTAACGCGGGCAGAGATCTTTGTCTTCTACGGTTACTTTCACATAATCATTGACATCTTCGTCATTACCGGTAGCTGTTACAACCGGCGGAACAAATTCTTTACGGAAAGTAGCTGCTGCTTCTCTTGCGATCCCCAGAACGCCGTAGCAATCTACACGGTTGGAAGTGATCTCATATTCAATCACCGCATCGTTCAGTCCCAGTGCTTCGATCGCACTCGCACCGACCGTGGCATCTTCCGGGAAAATATAGATTCCGTATTCCGGAGCTTCCGGATACATTTCTCTTGTGGAGCCAAGTTCTTCGATGGAACACATCATACCGTAGGAATCCACACCACGCAATTTTCCGGCTTTGATCTTGATTCCGCCCGGAGTTTTCTTACCGTCGTGTCCACCTGCAACTCTTCCTCCCGGAAGAACAACCGGAACTTTGTCTCCTTCTTTTACATTTGGAGCGCCGGTAACGATCTGTGTTACTTCATTGCCTACATTTACCTGGCAGATGATCAGTTTATCTGCATCCGGATGTTTCTCAATCTTTTCAATCTGTCCGATCACGATGTTTTCCAGATCGGCATCCAGTAATTCATATCCTTCAACTTTAGTTCCGGACAGTGTCATCGCATCTGTATATTCCTGAGCTGTGACGTCCAGATCCGGGACAAACATTTTAATCCATGATAAAGATGTATTCATTCTTTTAATCCTCCTAGAACTGTTTTAAGAATCTGTAGTCATTTTCATACAGAAGGCGCATGTCATCGATCTCGTATTTCAGAAGTGCGATACGCTCCAGACCTACACCAAAAGCAAAACCGGTATATTCTTTCGGATCGATGCCACACATCTCAAGTACATGCGGATGAACCATACCACAGCCAAGGATCTCGATCCAACCGGATCCTTTACAAAAACGACATCCTTTGCCACCGCACTTGAAACAGGATACATCAACCTCTGCACTCGGCTCTGTAAATGGAAAATGATGCGGACGGAATTTTGTTTTTGTTTCCGGTCCGAACAGTTCTTTTGCAAATTCTTCCAGTGTACCTTTCAGGTCAGAGAAAGTAATATGTTTGTCGATTACCAGACCTTCGATCTGATGGAAGGAAGGAGAATGGGTTGCATCTACTTCGTCAGAACGGAATACACGTCCCGGTGCGATCATACGAATCGGCAGTTTCCCTTCTTCCATGGTTCTCGCCTGAACCGGAGAAGTCTGGGAACGAAGCAGAATGCTGTCTGTGATAAAGAAAGTATCCTGTTCGTCACGAGCCGGATGATCTTCCGGAATATTCAGTTTGGTAAAGTTGTAATCTGCGTACTCAACTTCCGGTCCTTCCACAACTTCATAACCCATACCGATAAAAATTCTTTCTACTTCTTCCAGTGCAATGGTATTCGGATGACGATGACCAACGTTTGCTTTTTTTGCAGGCAGTGTGACATCAATTACTTCTGCTGCCATCTTTGCTTCCCGCAGTTCTTTCTCCAGACGGGTTTTTGTCTCCTCCATCATAGTTTCAATTTTTGCCCTGGCTTCATTCACCATCTGTCCTACTTTCGGACGATCTTCCGGAGCTACATCCTTCATACTTTTCAGCACAGAAGTAAGCTGTCCTTTTTTACCAAGGAAATTTACTCTTACATCATTCAGTTTGTCCAGGGCGTCTGACTGTTCAATCTTCTCAGAAGCTTCATCCAGAATCGCCTGTAATGTTTCTTTGATACTATTACTCATGGCAGTTCTCCTTTTCTATTTGTTGGGGATAGCACAATGCAACGGGTAAAATACGCTACGCGATTTTTATTCGTTTTCGCAACTATGAGAGACACGCTACGCGAGTTTCTCATAGTTATCGCGGCAGTCGCCAAGGTCTCGTGCAAGCACGGACTTTGGCTCGTTGCTCGCGTAAAAAAAGCCTCGCCCTTCCAGATTACTGGAGGGACGAGGCAATTATATCATCTCGCGGTACCACCCTGATTTCCGATTAAAATATTAACGGACACTCATTAAGACTTAACGCGTCTATACGTCTTCTCTTACTTGACTTTCGGAGAAGAAGCTCCAGTGGGAATCTCAATATATATCTGAACTTAAAGGAGCTCGCAGCCGGTGACTCCTTCTCTCTGTAAGAAAATATATATCTACTGACACTTTCTCAGCTTTTTTCTTTCGGCATAAATTATAGTATGGATCCGCTTATCTGTCAAGTTTTATTTCCGCTTTATTCCTACTTCATACCCTCTTTGGTATTTACCCCTGTTACTGTTCCGGTCATTTTCAGTAGCTTCTACAATTCCTTCTTTTCTGTCGTTTCCTTGTCTTTCATTTTCTTTTCTTCTGTATCATTTTCCCGGATTCCTTTTAACAGTCCCTGGTACTCGCTGCGAATCAGCTCGCTTGCCATTTGATGCAGCCTGCGAAGGCGCTCTTCAAAATAAGCATTGATTTCCGCCCCGATCAGAACAATATACATACAAAAATACAACCACAAAAGAACCAGAATAATCGTCGTCAGGCTTCCGTACATGTTGGAAAATCCATCGTAATAATCCAGATAGACAGAAAATCCAAGGGAAAACAGTGACCACGCCACCGCCGAGACCACCGCTCCCGGTATCTGACTCCGAAAAGAAGTCTTTCTGTTCGGCAGAAATTTATAGATCATCAGGAAAATCAGTGCCAGTACAACAAGTGAAACTGCTGTACGCATACCAATGACATAGGCAGTGACTTTGGCAAGCGTCGGAATGTACTTTGTAAGAAGTTTCTGGATACTGTTACCGAATACCAGAAGAATCAGGCTGCTGATAACAGCAAGAATAAAGATCAGTGTATACAGAGCAGACCGTATCCTTGTCACCACATAATTTCTCGTCTCTTTTACATGATAAATCGCATTGACCCCATTCGTCAGTCCCTGCAGGCCTTTTCCCGCACTCCAGAGGGTAAAAACCGCACTGATTGGTACAATTGCTGTTGATTTATCATAGACCTCCTGAATAATACTAAAAAGAAAACTTCGAAAATCTCCCGCATCCGGCATAATCTGCAAAAGAATCTCCACTACCATATCTTTTGTAATAGAGACATACGTTACCAGCGGAAGCAGAAGCATCAAAAAGGGCACAAAGGACATCAAAATAAAGAAGGCTGCCTGTGCGGCAAATGCGCTCACATGATCCTGAGTCATGCGGTTCATGAATCCGGTCATGATTTTTATAAACTTTTTCATTTTGCTTTCCTTTCTGCACAATATCTGGTTTTTACATAATTATTTTTTATCATACTATTTTTTCAGTATTCTTGCAAGTTTTCTATAGTAATATTCTGATAGAAAATCTGCAGAATGTCCCGCCAGCCAAGACCATTTTCCGCAAGATGCTTTGCTCCGTTCTGGCTCATCCCCACACCATGCCCATAACCTCCACCGGTAAAGACAAATGTACCCGCTCCCTGTTCTTTCCTAAAATCGACTATAAAACAGGCACTCGGCAGTAATTCCATCGTATCACAGACACTTCCATCATTTCTGCTTACAGACAGCCCTTTTATCGATAAGAATTTTCGGATCACATATTCGTTTTCAAGTGTTGCGTTTTGATTCTCCCCCTGAATCTCCAGTGTTTTTACTCCTCCGCCGGGATTTCTCCTCTGTATGGATAAGCCGGTAAATGCACCAAGCTGAGGCCATTTTCTTTCGCTGCGTTCTTTCAGCATTTCCCATGGAATACAGACTTTCCATCGATACCAGACATCTTCTTTTTCATAATCTCCTGCATCCCTCTGCAAAATTCGTTCCCGAAACGACTGCTCTGTCATTTCCGGCTGCAAGATACCGTTCACCATGGTTTCCACAGCCTTGTGACTCACTGCAATACTCCTAAGATATGAAGCACTTTTTTTCGCGTTCCATACTTCATCTGTATCGGTGCAACCCCAGGAAGTCGAAAAAAAATATGCTTCAATCGGTTTTCCATCACTGAGTATTATCATCCCCCTGGTAGCATCCACCGCCTGCTTGCTTGCCGCCTGTTCGGAAATGTTGTTATACACCTGACAGGAAACAGTATCGTCCACATCCGCATCCCACTCTTTCATTCGTTCTTCTCTGATCTGTCGTACTGCATATGTTCGTGCGCAAACTGCCTGTGCACAGAGTGCTTCTTCCGGGGCATCCGCAGGCATCTCACTCGGCACAACTCCTTTCAGATAAGATTCCAGATCAACCTGGTTGATCACTCGAAAACCTTGTTTCTCTCTCGTCACTTCCAGAATACCCCGATATGCCGGCGCGCCCTGACTTCTTCTGACAGAATTCAAAGTCAGTGACATTGTGTCCGGTGCTTCCACAATAACTGTCTGCCCAGGCTGCATCCGTTCTGACAAACAGAGTTCTGTGCCAGCCTCCTGCTGCACTGTTATATCCCCTTTTACCAAGTAGGATGCCGGACAGGATATCCTCACATCCGAATGAAGATACTGCTCAGTTCCGTCAACAGAAATCAATACACGAATTATCGTCTCTTTTCTTTCCGTATTTTTTTCTTGTTCCATATTTGTCAATGATGTAGTCGGATTATCTATCTCCTCATTTCTTTTCTGCTGTTGTTCCGTTTTTTTTCGAGTGTTCTTTGATTCTGCCATCTGTTGCTCTGCCTGCAGTTTTTCAAGATACTTTTTTTCTTCCTCCCTCTGTTTTCCTTCCCATATTCCCGGCAGAAACATCACCAGAAAAATTATCACAGCACCTGCAATCGTCCATATCCATCTCCATGGAATATTTTTATATATTTCACCATTTTTTTCCATATCTCAGTATATGGCATTCTTCTGAAAATTATCCGGCCGGACTTGTTATGTTTTCAGTCAAAATTTGTGACGTTGCTGTTCACCGCTAGAGCGTGTCTGGAAAAGGCTTTTCGTGAGCTGCGAGTCTCAGTTTGTGGGAGATTTTATCCGAATGAGGGCGGCGTAGCGGGCTACGGCAACCGAATGAGGGTAAAATATACCGCAAAGTGGGGCTTACAGATTGCGGAAATGATTTTTCAGACACGCTCTAAGATCCCACGAACGGTTTTTTTGTGGACGAAAGTCATAGAAAATACACAAAAAGGATCCCATACCCTCAATTAACGGGTACAGAATCCTTCTATCCTGTTTATAAATTAATTATTTTACCAGAAAACGATATAATGTTTTTGTGTCGTACTTCTCTCCTGCTTTCAGGAAAGGCTGTGCGAAATGGGTATCGTTGACCGCGTTCGGGCAATACTGGGACTCCAGGCAGAATGCATGGCGTTCAGCATATACCGCGCCATTTTTTCCTTTTTCGCCGTTTACGAAATTTGCTGCATAGAACTGAACAGCCGGGCAATCTGTATATGCTTCCATAGCGATTCCGGTTTTTTCGCAATAAGCTTTTGCCATCCAGTCAAAGGCACCTTCCGGTTTATCCAATACATAATTATGATCGTATCCACCTGTCATCTGTAACTGCGCAAAATCTGCATCGATTTCTTTACCGATTGCCTTTGGCTCTGTAAAATCCATTGGAGTTCCGGCTACAGGAGCAAGTTCACCGGTTGGAATGGATTTGGAATCGCTCACCGGTGTGTAAGTAGTTGCATTCAGCTGAATTGTCTGTTCATATACATTACCGGAATCATGTCCACCCAGATTAAAGTAGCTGTGGTTTGTCATATTCGCCACCGTATCCTGATCAGAAATTCCTTCATAGTGAATCTCTACGGCATTATCATCGGTCAGTGTGTATGTAACTGTCACATCAAAGTTTCCGGGAAATCCCTGTTCACCATCCGGGCTGTGATGACGGAAAGCAACCGCCTGCTCTTTTGTTTCTGCTTCCCACATCATGAATTCAAATCCATCCGGACCACTGTGCAGACTGTTTCCTTTTTCATTTGGTGTCAGCTGAATCTTTTTTCCATTCAGTACAAAAGAGGCACCCTTGATACGATTTCCGTTTCTTCCGATTGTAGCACCAAAATGAGGAGAATTTACCTGATAATCTTCTCCGTGATCATATCCTAATACCACATCTGTCAGCACACCATTTTTGTCCGGTACCAGGACACTTACCAGAATCGCGCCAAAATCTGTAACCTTCATCACCATGCCGTTTTTATTGGTTACCGTATACAAAGAAATGGCTTCTCCTTTTTTTGTTGTTCCAAAGCTTTGTTTTTCTACACTCATAATACCCTCCGTCTCAGTCACTTTCGAGGACTGTTCTCTTAATAATATTTTGTACCAGCCCTCAGTCTTGTCCCAACAATGTTCCGACTGTTATGCAGCTGTACTATTACATAAAAAAGGAGTCATATCATGACTCCCCATCTTCCTTTTATAACCCCGGAGTGCCGTTTCCCTTTTTTTGACGCCTAGCGACTGCTAGGTGGGTGACCGCAGTATCTCTTTTGTCTTCCGCTGCATAATGACGGCCTGACATCCAATCAACAATATAGGAGTCCCATAAACGTAAATGTAGGTTCAAAATAAAGAGAGGGTCGCACACCCCAGGTGTTACTTTTTATTGTATTATACCCTAGTCTATGTTGTATTTCAAGGAATAATGTACAAAAAATTCAAATTTTTGATGAATACTTTAGGTCACAGTGACCGAATGGCCTGTTTTCTTTCTTCATCACTGAATGCCGAGAATTTTCTTCACTACAACAGGCATCTCCGCTACATCTGCTACCGTATTATGACGAACTTCAGCGTTACGGATTTCTTCGATTGCATTCGGCACTGCCACACCGGAAATTTCAGATAACTGGTCGATCAGTTCAAAATCTCCCATAGCTGCATATTTTCCTTCATCAATTGCTTCCATCACGCTTCTTGTAAACTTATATGGGCTTGCTGTAGAGGCAATCACAGTTTTAGCTGTATCACCTGTTTCCTCTGTATACTTTTTATACACTGTTGCAGCTACACTGGTATGTGTATCGATCACATAACCACAGTCTTTATAAATTTTACGAATCGTTTCCGCAGTCTCCTCTTCCGTTGCATAGTTGCCATAGAAATCAGCCAGCTGCATCTTCATTTCATCTGTGATATGATAAGCACCATCTTTTGTCAGTTCTTCCATCAGAACTTTATTTTTCTCCGGATCATTTCCTGCGATTCTGTAAATCAGACGCTCCAGATTGCTGGAAATCAGGATATCCATAGATGGTGATGTTGTCAGAATAAACTCTCTGTTTCTGTCATAAGTTCCTGTAGTAAAGAAGTCAAACAGTACTTTATTATCATTAGACGCACAGATCAGTTTTTTAATCGGCAGACCCATATTTTTTGCATAGTAAGCGGCCAGGATATTTCCAAAGTTACCGGTAGGAACTACTACATTAATCTCTTCACCCTGCTGGATCTGTCCTGTTTTATACAGATTTGCATATGCATATACATAATACACAATTTGCGGAACCAGACGGCCGATATTGATCGAGTTTGCAGAAGAGAACTGATAACCAGCCTCTTCCAGCTCTGCTTTCATCTCAGTGTCGTTGAAGATTTTCTTTACGCCAGTCTGCGCATCATCAAAGTTTCCGCGAATCGCAACAACGTAAGTATTGTCTCCTTTCTGAGTTACCATCTGTTTTTCCTGAATAGGACTCACACCGTCTTTCGGATAAAATACGATAATTTTAGTTCCCGGTACATCAGCAAAACCTGCCATTGCTGCTTTTCCTGTATCACCGGAAGTTGCAGTCAGAATTACGATGTCATTGGTCACACCGTTTTTCTTCGCAGCTGTTGTCAGCAGATATGGAAGAATCGACAGAGCCATGTCTTTGAAAGCTATTGTAGATCCGTGGAATAATTCCAGATAATAGGCACCATCTGCTTTCACAAGAGGTGCAATGACATCGGTATCAAACTTCTTATCATAGGCAGACTGAATACATTTCTTCAGTTCTTCTTCTGTGAAATCAGTCAGAAAACGACTCATTACTTCGTAGGCAACTTCCTGATAAGACATCTGTGCCAGCTGTTCCATAGGGACGTCCAGTACCGGAATCTGATCCGGTACAAATAAGCCGCCATCTTCAGAAAGACCTTTTAAGATTGCATTGGATGCAGTTACTGTACTTCCATTTCCTCTGGTGCTTCTGTATAATACTTCCATTCTGTACACTCCTCACATATTTTTATGCTTTTATGTAGTAAATCACTATAGTTTAGAATTATAACACAGGTCACTTTTTATGGCAATCCTATTTTCTTTGATTTACATACCTGTATATTTATGTTTTTATGCGTAACTATTCAGTAGGCATTATCCCGCGAGGTGTTTTGGCATAAATATGCCAAAATCCCGAGACATACAAG
>ERZ857969.2337-NODE-2337-length-21979-cov-14.574941_pt1 | contig 21979 bp, 18 predicted proteins | sample MGYA00519864_ERZ857969 | MGnify/ENA primary metagenome ERZ857969 (study PRJEB31778, sample SAMEA3449382) | human gut metagenome | biome: human gut; feature: human-associated habitat; material: faeces | place: United Kingdom | collected 2010/2012 ... | reverse complement strand
TAAACAAGAGTAAGTAGAGATTTTAATGATCTTGAGAATATCGGTAAGCGTCAATCGCTTTTTTTACAGAACCGTGTAACAGCAATAATTTTTGTGCATGGCCATGATCTAATCCCAGTTCCTCCATAATCATCCTGGTTCCTCTTTCTACCAGTTTATGATTACTAAGTTGCATGTTTACCATCTTATTTCCTTTTACCCGTCCGAGTTGAATCATCACCGACGTGCTAATCATGTTCAGAATCATTTTCTGTCCGGTGCCTGATTTCATTCTCGAACTGCCTGTGACATATTCCGGACCGACAATCATTTCGATGGCGACATCTGCTTCTGCCGCCATCGGAGAATTCGGATTGCTGGTGATGCAACCTGTCAGGATGCCATGCTTGCGGGCCTCCCGTAAGGCACCGATTACATAAGGAGTAGTGCCCGAAGCGGCAATGCCAATCACTGTATCTTTTTGATTGATATGATATTCCGTAAGTTCTTCCCATCCTCGGCTCATATCGTCCTCGGCACCTTCTACCGGATTGCGCAGGGCTGTATCCCCCCCGGCTATCAATCCGATAATCCAGGTTGGGGGCATTCCGAAAGTAGGAGGAATTTCGGAAGCGTCCAGCACTCCCAAGCGCCCACTGGTACCTGCACCCATGTAAAAGATACGTCCACCCTGTTTCATGCGGGGTACAATTTGGTTGACGAGCTGTTCGATTTGTGGAATGGCTTTTTGTACGGCTAACGCTACCTTCTGGTCTTCCCGGTTAATGTCTTCTAATATTTCCCGTACGGACTTCTTTTCCAGATTGTCGTAGAGCGACGGTTGTTCAGTTATCTGCATATTGATAATGGCAATTGACTAAAAATACAAATTACAAGGATTGAGATGAAGCGGTATGATATAAAATTAGCCCCTCCATCGGACTTTGCAGAATCTTTCCGATTCTGATTCCTGTCTCTTGTGCAGCTTCTTGTAATATCTCCCTGTAGCAGTGAGCCACTGATCCGATAAAATGTACAGGGTACTGCGTGTAATCATATTGCATTACGTTTCTTCGGAAGAAAGCAATAAAACTATCAAGCACTAATTGTCGTATCCCCGGCTCTTCCAGATGTTGCGCTATAAAGGGGGAGAGACTTGCCAGAAAACGATTCGGGAAGGGTTGGCGATACACCCGGTCGATGATTTCGGGAGCCGTCAGGTCGAACTGTTTTAAGAAGGCTTCTTTGATGGCAGGTGGAAGCTGGTTCTTCAGGATGTCTCCTACCAGTAATTTGCCAAGGACAGCTCCACTTCCCTCGTCGCCCAAGATAAAGCCTAAAGGGGAGATGTTGTTGACAATCTCTTCGCCGTTGTAGAAACAAGAATTGGAACCTGTGCCGAGGATGCAGGCAATCCCAGCTTCATATCCGCATAGTCCGCGGGCAGCGGCAAGCATATCCGAGTTGGTTTTGATATTTCCGATCACGGGCAGGCTGTCGGCAATGGCCCGTCGGAGAACGGGAGCTCTTTCGGGAGTGCATCCTGCACCATAAAAAAAGACGGAGTTGATCGTTCCTTCCGGTAGTTGTGGCAAAAGGGAATGTGTCAGCTCTTGTTGAATCTCTTCTTCTGATTGGAAGAAGGGATTGATTCCTTTCGTTCCAATTCGTTTGATTGGTGCATCGTTGAAAACGATGCACCAGTCGGTTTTGGTAGAACCACTATCTGCAATGAGTATCATATCTTTGAGTTTTTTATTGTTTCTTTCCGAAAGAATCCTCCAGTCGGTTGCGAATCATTAATGAGGCGACGATACCGGGCAGGGTACAAATACAAACCCAGATAAAGAAGTTTGTGTATCCGAGATGTTCCTGTATCCATCCGGCAGGCATCCCCGGAAGCATCATGCCCAGTGCCATAAATCCGGTTCCGATAGCATAGTGCGCCGTCTTGTGTTCGCCTTCCGCAATATAAATCAGATATAGCATATAAGCGGTGAAGCCGAAACCATAGCCCAGTTGTTCGATAGCTACGCAAATGGCTATAAATATAGGATTATCCGGAGTGGCGGCAGCCATCCATACATATAATAGATCAGGAAGGTTGATAGCTAACGCCATAGGTAATATCCATTTTCTGAATCCGTCGCGGGAAACGAGGAAACCACTGATAATTCCGCCAACTAATAAAGCTATGACGCCTATAGTTCCATAGATCATTCCGACAGTTGCGGTAGATAAAGCTAGCCCACCTTTATCGGTAGCATCGAGCAGGAAAGGAGAAGCTATTTTGGCTAACTGTGATTCTCCCAACCGGTAAGTGAGAAGGAAAAAGAACATGAGACCCAGGTTCTTTTTCTTGAAGAAGGTGACAAAGGTCAGAAGAAAATCTCCCAACAATTTACCCGGTGTGAGTCCGGGACGTTTAATGTCCGAATCAGGATGGGGGAGAATCAGACGATGATAGATAGTAAGAGCAAGAAACAATCCTGCAAGAAGGTAGAATGTAATACTCCATGCCAAGGGAATATTGTTTTGTGATGTTTCCAACCATCCTGCCAGCATGACAAGAATTCCCTGCCCGAAAATGTTGGCAAGCCGATAGAAGGTATTCCGGATACCGACAAAGAAAGATTGTTCCTTATTATTGAGTCCGAGCATATAGAAACCATCTGCAGCGATGTCATGTGTAGCGGAGCTGAAGGCTAGCAACCAGAAAAAAGCAAGAGTCAACTGTACATAATGTGCAGTTGGGATAAAGAAGGCTATCCCTGCAAATCCGGCGGCGATGAAACCTTGCATGGCAATAATCCAAGCCCGTTTTGTTTTCACCAGATCGACGAATGGACTCCATAGAGGTTTGATAGTCCAGGGAAGATAGAGCCAGGAAGTGTATAAAGCTATTTCCGTATTGGATAATCCCAAACGCTTGTACATGATAACAGCAATCGTCATTACCGCTACATAGGGCAGCCCTTCTGCGAAGTAGAGGGTTGGTATCCAGCTCCAGGGATTTCTTTTTATAGTGGGTGTTGTCATGGCATTGTTTTTTTTTTCATTGATATTGTTTTTCGAGCGTACTGCCGGGGTAATAGTGAGACAGTATTTCTTCATACTTATAACCTTGCTCTCCCATTACGGCAGCACCAATCTGACAAAGTCCTACTCCATGTCCCCATCCGGCTCCGATAAGGATGAATCGTGAAGGATTTTTATCTTTTTTATGTCCCTTTTCTTTATATTCCTTGTCTATTACGAAGGCAGAACTATAAAGATGGGAAGTAGATAGGGTACGACGTATTTCCAGCTCTTTTCCGATAATAAGTGTCCGCAAGGTTCCTACAATCTTCAATCGGACAAGGCGTCCCGACGTTCCCCGTTCTATAGGAATTAAGTCCAGAATTTGCCCGAAATCAATCCCCGAACGTTGATGAATCAGGGTTGAAAGTTCTTGTTGGGAGTAGCAGACTTTCCAACGATAGAAGTCTGTCGTTTCCTGGTCATAGTTGTTTAAAACCTGGCTTAGGATCTTTTTGTCCTGCGTGTGGCAGAATGCGACAGGAGAAGTACGAATCCATTTATCAGCCTCCGTCTCTATTGTCAAATCGGGTAGTTGGTCTTCGATCTTACAATCCCGTTGACCGATGAGATAGGGGTGCTTTACGTTTTCCCAACAATTCTGGAACTCTTCAAAAGCCCCGCCGCAACATTTAGAGAAACGGGCATCACAAATCGTTCCTGCATACATCAATACTTCGCCCCGGGTAGCAGTGACTGCTTCGATAGCTTGTGGTGTTGAGGCACGTGTGATTCCTTGATACCGTTGGCAGTGATCGTCTGCGCATACGTCAAAGTTTTTGTGCGCTTCGTGGTCATACCATTTGATAAATTGAGAATCCGAAACGAAAGATGGAGAACAGGTTGCGCTATCCTTCTGTATAGACTTTCCTGTTTTCTCGTTCTTCATTTCCTGTTTTCTACTCTCTGTCTTACACTTATTCAACAGCCAACTTCGGGAAATAACAGCATGTGCCTTTAGTAGTTCTAAAGAAGCAGTAGCACTCATTTCTGATGAAATCACACTGATGAGATATTCTTCGATGGAAATAATATTGATAGCAGTAAGTTGTTCCCCTTCGACGATGATCTTTAACTCCCCTTTGAATTTCTGGACTTCTTTGCGTTCCCAATGGAAGTTGATTCCGATGGTCACATCTTTCAGTTCAAAGAAAGCAGGTGCACCTTGTTGGGGAGTGAAAGATAATTCATTATATTCTTTCCCTTGCCAATGAATCTTCCCATCCCGGTAAATAGCCTTTTGCATACCGGAGCTTTCCGTTCCGTCGGAGGAGATAAATTTTATAGGGAAAGAAAATTCAATCTCTTTCCCGGAAAGAATACCAACACTTATTAAGGGGACTCGCATATTACTTTATTACTATTTCTTTTTGAATAATTGATCGCATAGAGTATTTAATTGTTGGGGAGATAAACTTATCTCCTTGTAAATCTCTGTGAGTTTTTTGGCGTTTAATTTATCCATGTCTTCTTCTCTGACAATCGGGAATATGCCACCCATTTCTGCAACAGCCGGACTTATTAATAGCCCTTTTTCTTTTGGGGTATAATAGCAATCGGGACGATGTTTTGAGCGTAGGAAAATGATGCAATTCCATACTTCTATTTCGTCACCTCCGAAATGGCTTATTTTATCGAGACCATACCAGGTTATCATGTTGATTAAAGGTTCCTTATCCGAATAAATGATGGAAAGATTTTGGTAGACCTTTTCAAATTGTTGCATTAAGTCAACTTTCAGACCTGATGTCATACCTATGCAAGTTGTGAATACATTGTCTACATAAGTTGTTACACCGTTTTCATTTTCTAATATACTCTTCAAGAAATTCAGCGCAAAAGGGTTAGTCAGTTCTTCTTCTTTTCCTGCTGCCTGGAAATGCATGTGGTCAGGGGCAGAAGCACCGCACTCCGGTCCGTTATAGAGTATATAGAACTCGTCCAGGTTTTCAGCTAAGTGAAGCATATCTTCAAAACGTCCTTTCATGCTTTGTGGAGTGTGTTCCTTGTCGATGATTGTCAAGTGACGCTGAAAAATGGGGTAGGGGTTGAGGCATACCTCATAATGTCCGAATGGTAGATATGTTTGCTCTGCGGGGCGGTTTTTTCCGCATAAGAAACAAGGCCTTTCCTGGATAGAACGACTATCTGTTTTTGCCATGGTCGAGAGGATGCGTTGAGGATTCGGGAAAATTCTAACTTTCATCTCTCTATCTTCTTCCTTCAGTTTCAATACTTTTTTCTTTTCCAGATTTTCTTCCAACGCTTCATAGTTCCTTTTCGCAAGTTCCCAGTTTTCTTTTTGGTTTTCTATCATTTCCTCTACAAGTTCTTGAAACTCTTCATCGATAGTATGCATCTGGATTCTGCCCTTAATTTCCCATGTGCGGATTCGGTCTTTGTAGAAGTTGTTCCGATTGACTTTTTCTGTGCTTAATGCGGCGTCAGAGTTACCTTCCCAACGGCGACAGAGGTATATTACATCATAGATACGTCCGATCTTATACTCCCGTGAGATTCGTAATCCTATGGCGTAATCTTCACCATAGCTGGTGTTCGGCAATTTGATATTACGAAGAATAGGAGTGTAGAAAGCTCGTGGAGCACCCAAACCATTGATACGTAGAGCGTTGTTCTTTCCATTTTCCGGTGTCCACTCTTTGTGGTCAATGATACCGGGGGGTATTTCGTTCAGTTGGAAGTCGGTCATTAGATAGGTACCTATGACCATTGCGCAGCTTTCCTTATAAAAGGTGTCTACGATTTTCTGTAAAGTGGATTCATCTTTATATAAATCGTCACTATCTAACTGTATAGCGAACTTTCCGCATTTTTCGTGACATATACCCTTGTTCCAGCACCCTCCTATACCTAAATCATTTTCTTGGGGGATGATATGGATCAATCTTTTATCGCTACTTAGTTCTTGGAGAATTTCCGTCGTTCCATCGGTGGAATGATTGTCAATAACAATAATGTTAAAAGAGAAAGTGGTCCGTTGGTTTAAAGCCGAATTGACAGCATCGCGGATTGTATGAGCACGATTGCGTACAGGGATGATGACAGATGCCTCGAATTCAAAGTTTTCGCTGTGAAGATTTACAGGCCGTGAAGAAGTAGGCATGAAATAAGCATCAATACATTTCAGGTATTCGGTGCAGGCAGCTTCCATTTCAATTTGTACTTCCCGATTTTTGGGGTTTACATAGTCGAATTGTTTCTCTCCGCTTTTTCTGGTATCTGTTTCAATTTCGGTGTATAGATATTCATTGATGTGCACAATTGAATATTTGTAAGAGATGAATAGACGCATAGCATATAGTCCTGCGTATTTGTACTCTTCACGCAAAGCATCTGCTATTTTAGTGAAGGCAGAAGAACTGAATAGAAGCATGGAACCGAAATCGAAATCATCCCGGACGCTTCCTGATTGGTAGTCAATGACAGGTGCTTGTTTAAGTTCTCCGTTAATCAGCTGATAGTGGTCGGCATAAACTATTCCATTCTTTTTATCGTTCTCCATGATTTGCACCATGCGTTCCAAGGCATACAGTCCCAGTTTTAATGGAGTTTGTTTCAAGTAGAACAGAGTATATTCCGTATTGGCATTGGCTGCAATTGTTTTCATTGTGTCTGTGGAATAGAACCCTTTAACAGAGAGATATTCACAACCCGGAAGAGCTTTCTTACCGGGCTCCGTACCTAATAAATAGATCTTATTTACTAGCTCTGACACTTGTAGTTCCTTTACTGTCTGCATGGTATCTTCCGGGGTGCCGAAAGGTATGAAGCAATTAATTTTCTTCTTCATCTTCATCTTAATATTAAAGAACTGTCGTATTGTCCATCGTTGATTTCTTTCGAATGAGGAAGCAAAGTCCGATGAAAGTAAATGCAGCGTTAAATAATAGCAGCTCGTAACTAATTTGGTAACCGTTGAACCATGCTTCCGAATTTCGTTGCAGGATATAGCAAAGAATAGGAGAAGCGATAGCTACCAACGGAATATATTTATCATAAACTTGTTTCTTGGTGAAGATGCCGAAAGCGAACAACCCTAAGATAGGACCATACGTATAACTGGCCAGTGTGTAAATCGCATCAATCACACTGGTGTTGTTCAACAGATTGAATACGAAAATGACTGCCCCCATCACAACTGCCATACCGATATGTACATGTTTGCGTATCTTGCTAAGTGCCGCATCTCCTTTTCTTTGTGCATGTAAAATATCTACAGTAAAAGAGGTGGTCAGTGCCGTCAAGGCAGAACCCGCCGCAGAGTAGGCGGAGGCTATCAGTCCGATAATGAATAATATTCCGACTATGCCGGGAAAATAATTTCCGGTAGCGATCATCGGAAACAACTCGTCGCTTTTTCCCGGATTCTCAATGCCTTGCTGTGCTGTAAACGTATATAGCAGTACTCCCAGCATCAGAAAAAGCAGAATGACAAAGAACTGTGAGATTCCACTGGTAATCATATTTTTCTGCGAGTCCCGGAAGTTCTTGCAGCTAAGATTGCGCTGCATCATATCCTGGTCGAGCCCGTTCATGGCAATAACGGTGAATACACCTGCCAGGAATTGTTTGAAGAAATATCGTTTGTCGTTGACATCGTCAAAAAAGAATGTCTTGGAAAAGTCACTGTCTGAAATCGTACTAATCAAACCACTGAAATTCAGATGGAGGCTGGAAGCAATATAATAGATGCAAAGTACAACCGACACTACCAGGCAGAATGTTTTTAGAACATCCGTCCATATCAATGATTTCACTCCACCGCGGAAAGTGTAAAGCCATACGATAAATACCGTAAGGATCACGTTCAACAGGAATGGGAGATGGAAAGGATCGAAGATAAGAAACTGCAATGTCAGGCATACGAGAAAGAGCCGGACGGCTGCCCCTAACATCTTTGAAATAAAAAAGAACCATGCTCCCGTCTTGTAGGAGGAGCTTCCGAACCTGTTCTCCAGATATTCATAAATGGAAACCAGGTTCATACGATAAAAGAGAGGAACGAGTACAAATGCAATGATAATTTGTCCTACTATGAATCCCAGCACCATTTGCAGGTAAGAAAAGCTGCTTGCCTGTACCATACCCGGAACGGAAACGAAGGTGACTCCGGAAATGGTGGAACCGATCATGGCAAAGGCAACGATATACCAGGCTGATTTACGGTTTCCTACGAAGAATCCTTCATTGTCGGCTTTGCGTCCTGCTATATAAGAGATAGTGAACAGGATGATAAAGTATGCCACAGTAGTAATAGATATAACGGCTGGACTCATATCTGCTGTTTAAATTCGTTTGAGGATGAATATCCGGAACTTGTTTACTTTGCCTACAAATGTAGGGAATTTATCATAGATATACATACTCTTACATATTTTTTATTCCGGGTGTGCCTCCGGTGGCATGTTTGGAGGAACGCCAGTTTTTGTTGAGCGAGGACAACTCCGGAGATTTCTTTTCAAGCGAAACGCCGGTTATTTTATCAATGGTGTGCATTTCATCTCTAAAACAACAAGTGTCAAAAGTATGTCCTGGTGCAGTCTCTTTACTACTTGAAAGTGCCAGATACCCGCCATTATTGTTCAGTGCCGGGAAGTTCGGTATAATTATTATATTTTCTCCACCGACTTTATGTTTCTGAACGACTCTGTTGAAGTATTTCGTGAAGCAAAGATATGTTTTGGCAGGAATGGTTAGGGGAGTAGAAGGACTTTCATTTTGAAGGATGGTAGTATTGTATATTGCCCCGTCTTTATACATCTTATATAGATAAAGTACCGGTAAGATGATAGCCTGTTCAGTCGGATTGTAGATTTCTATATATTCTGCACCATCAGTGGCATTATTATACATGATTTCATTGAAAAGAAGCATACCTCTCACATCTTTCGGTAATTCGGGGGTGTTCGGATTATCTGGAATGTCTGTTCCGGGATGATCGGGTGTTTCATCAGGTGTAGTGTCCGTTTCTACGTTATTAGATAGCTGTATGTGATGAAATGTAAATCCTTTACAGCGGGTTTTGGTGTAAATGCAGTATATACCGCAGTAGCGGGAAGTTTGTATATCGGTATCTTTTATTTGTTTTTCTTTTACGTATTCATTCTCGGATTCACGTCGTGTCCAAAAAGTCCAGTAACCATTATTGTCACGTTCTACTTTTATATATAGTTTCGGTGAAGAGTCTCCTTTCATCAACTCTCTTCCCGAAGCCAGTAGTTTAGATTGGTCTCCGTTTTGACGATAAAGAGTTACATTATCTTTGGCTCCTCCTATCTGAATATAATAACCGTTTAAATTCTCGGAAAGAATGTTTGAGGAAGAAGTCAGATAAAATCGTGCATAATTGTTAGCGGAAGGATTAAAGGTGAGGTGAACTCCAAATTCCCAACGGGTATTTTTTACAGAGGTGGAAGGAATGGTGACATAAGCTGTTCCGGCGTCTTCGTATGGATCATTCAGATGGATTCCTTCTTTAGAATTGATGGTGAATTTGTCCATCTCTCCTTCCCAGGGAAGTTCGGAGGTAACTGTATCCTCTCCCTCTGAATCTCCTTTTACTTCGTCATCAGTAGGGAGCGAACAATTATAGAACAATATGATGAAGATACTTAGGAAAGCAAATGCTTTGTAAACTTTCATACGGTTTTTAATTTGAGTTTTTTCGTTTTACCGTATTTGTTTGTGTATAATGCAGAAGCAATTGCGGTCTGAATATTTGAATGAGTCGGCAAAGATAAACTTTCTTGCCGGAAAAAGCCCATACTTACAGAAGAAAAGATTGTAATTCTTTTTGTTTCCTATACACGCATGGGAAGAAAACAGTAAGGGACTACCCTAAGTCATATTTAATAGATTGACTTTTGATAGTCCCTTACAACTGTTACATTCAATATGGGAATACTATTCGAAACGTGGCATTACATATTTATCAGTATAAGATGTGAAAGTAATACCGGGCATGGAATGAGTAGACGATGCGTTCTCTAATTTTTTAATCAATGAATAATCGTCGGCATTCAATGCGTAATAATTATCAGAGGTCGGAGTAGTCACACGTACCGTCCAATCGAACATATTACCGATGATGGTTAATGCATCCGTTTCGGGATTGAAAACAGGAATTCCTGTTTTCACTACTTCGTATGTCCGGCTCTGCAGTACATAGAAAGCATTGTTGACATCGGTCATGAACGCAAGTGTTTTCTTATTTCTGAACTCTGTCAGATACAGATGTTCCAGTGTCAGTCCTTCAGGCAAGGTGATGGCACGAACATACGGACGCCCTTTCACCTGTTTCAGATGAAACAGACGGCGGTCGGCATCCAATAGAAGATAACCTTCGTCATACTCCTTTTTCACCGTTGGATTTCCTACGATCTCCGTTACCGGGAAACGAAACTCCTTTTTAGTCATAGCTTCGGTAAACTGAAGACTCTTGTCTTCCTTTACGCTGTTGGAGGCCATGTCGATGAATTCGATCCCTTTGGTGGTGATACGAAATACGTCATCCGGCATTTTTAAGTCCACACGTCCTGACATGGATTCCATTAGCGGGTAAAGTCCGATAGAAGGCGCATTGATATCCGAAGGAACGCTGCGGAAGTTGAAGTTTTCCGTCTGCACCATTTTGGGAGTCACTGCGATTCCTTGAATGGTATCTGGAAAACGCTCGTCAGACATCAACTGGCGGAAGTAAAACATAGGCAGGATGCTGTCGAAAGCAGCTTCCGAATAAATGTTTCCTGCCAAGTCGCGACGCACGCTTCCTTTTCCCTCTTCCTGTCCCATCTGTGCGAAATCGCCAATGACGAAACTATATAGGGTAAAGGGAGTCTTCTCCGGCTTTACGACAAAGAAATTGTAACACCAAGGCAACTGCCAAAGAAGCAGGAAAGCGATGGTTACATATAATAGTATGGTACTGAAACGTCTCATTTCTCAATCTTTTAATTTTTAATCTTTAATTTTTAATTGTTTAGTCCTGCTTTCCGGCCTTAAATCGTACGATAGAAAGCCACGAGAAAGAAGCTGTCAACAAAGTATAAACCACTAAATAAGGGAGGAACTTGTTGTATGCTTCCGGTGTGGGCGACAGAAAGAAGATCCGGAGTAACAATACAGCGATAATGAGATTCAGAATACGACGTTTCCATGCCGGTTCAAGGCAGATCCATGCGACGAGCAGGTAGCCGGAAATCCCGGCAAGATACCATGTTAAAGCGGTGAGCAATATGTGGTTCTTCAGTTCATGGGCAAGTATTCCGTTCAGGTATACTTCCATCAACAGGAAATTAGAAGCAAAACAGACAAGAATCAATATGAGTCCGGAGAGTAACATATTGCCCGTCATTTTTAGTTCCGGATAAGGCAGATGGAGAGTCAGTTTCAAACATTTGCGTTGCATCTCGGGGACAAACTGCACGATTGCCATCAGGATTCCGGCAATCAGGGGGATATATTGCAACATATCAATGAAGATAACATCGCGTTGCAGCATGACTTCCCATACATGAGCAGCCCCTTTCATTTCTACCACCCGGTTGATGCGAAGCATACAATAGCCTGTAAAACCGAGTGTGGCGAGCACGGCAAGCAGAAAATACCACCGTGTCTTTATCCATTCTTTATAAAATATAGCGTACATTTTTGAGGATTTATGATTTATGAATTATGATTTGTGGGTTACGAGTAGCCAATTTTTATTCTTAATTTAATCAGTATTTGCCTGTCAGGCCGATAAATGCATCCTCCAAATTTACCTGTTCACTATGAAAATTAGTGTAAGGCACTGACATTGATTTCAGTTTTGCTTCTGTCTCTGTCGGTTGCAGGAAGGAGAAGGTCTCCAACTGGTTTCGCATGACAGAAGGATGATAGAAATCATCAGACGCAGGAAGTTCATAACCTTCGGGAATAGTGAAAGTGTAGCGACGTCCTTTTTCCAGTAATTCGGCGATTGGTTTCTGAATCAGTATCTTTCCGTAGTCCATGATAATACAGTCATCAACGAGTCGTTCCATATCCTGAATAATATGTGAGGTCAGGAAGACGGTTTTCCCTTCCGAGCGCGCATAGTCACGGAGATAGTCGACAAACAAGCGGCGGTAACCGGGATCGAGTCCGAGTGAGAAGTCGTCCAATACTAGAAGTTCCGGGTTTTGTGCAAGGATAAGTCCGAGGGCAACTTGTGAGCGCTGTCCGCATGACATACGTGAGATACGTTGTCCGGGAGCGACTTTCAACTTATTCATCAGTTCATAGTACGCTTCCTTTTTCCATTGACCGGGGTAGAAAGCTGCGTAGAATTTCTCTATCTCGGTGATGGTCATGAATTGGTATTGCACATGACCTTCGATGAAGCAGTCCGATATTGCGCCGCAGAGCCGGTGCCATTGTCTGTATCTCCTGTCCGAAGATGCGACATTCCCCTGAACGGGGTTTCAGGTAACCGCTCAAGATATTGATAGTGGTGGTCTTGCCCGTACCGTTCTTTCCCAACAGTCCCAGGATGCGTCCTTTGGGTACTGTGAAACTAAGATTTTCGTAAATCAACCGTTTGCCGTAATAGTGCGTCAGGTTGTTACATTCGATAATATGTTCCATTTGATTTTATCTGTTATTCTATTCAAAAGAAGAAAAGGAAAAGAATGGGAATCAAGATTCCGACAATGACTTCAATTCCTCCTCTGCCGATAATACCCTTATTTCCTTTCAGCATGATGATGCCGGAGAGAGTAATGATAATAAGAGCGATGGCGAAAATATCAGCAAAGTAAGTCCACCATTGTCCCGGGTTGTAATGTAAGCGGGACATTGCTCCGATAAGCGGGCGGCGGGTGACGGATTCATATACCGCTTCTCCTGTCTTCACGTTTACCAGGAGATTGGAGCCGCCTTTCAGGAATACTTTCATTACGTCCGTTTTCGGGAAGTAATATTTGGTATAGTTGCCGCTTTCTCCCAATGGTTCCAGGAGAGTGAGCACTTTCTCCTTATTCATTCCTGCTTTATCCGGTAGCTTTTCTGCTATCTTATACTCTTTCCGTGTGATGGAGAAGTTCGGATTAATAGTGTCACGGTGATTCATTACAATTCCGGAAATGGCATATATCAATACCATTCCGGAAAAGAAAAATGATAAGTCACGGTGTATGAGCCGACTCCACTTACGGATGTTACTACTCCACTTCATACGAGTCAGCTTCCATGAAATAGAAAGATAAATACTCTTTTCCTGTTTCTGCCTTGCGGTCGGCTATTTTTGCACGGAAATCTGCAATGCGGGCTTCAGGACTGTTGGCTGTTTCACCACGTGCTTTCTTTTCAGAGTCGCATCCGGCTTCACCGGTTCCGTGTTTCTCGGCAGCCTGTGCTTTGAGTTGCGCTTCCCAGTTCTGGAGGTAGGCTTCGTCAATGCGTTGTTCTTTCAGTGTTCCGGTAACACGAACGATGGAGTTCACGCATTTAGGATCGAATGCTCCCAAAGTGCCCGCTTCTACACGGATCACTTGGGTATCGTCGCTACCCATCAGGAAGATTTTCTTTGCGCCATGTTTGCAGGTATGTGTGCAGACGCCTTCAATGGTCACTTCTTGTCCTGCAAGGCTTTCGGCATTGGCAAGAAGAGAATCAATTTCCAAGGCGGAAGATGCAGACTGTTCTGTAGTCGCTTCTGATGCGCTTTTCTGTTGTTTGTTACCACATGAAGTTCCGATAAAAGTCATTGCCATAAGGGCAATTGCGATTGTTAGCTTTTTTGTTTTCATTGTTATTGCTTCGTTTTTATATAGTTTGTAATCTGTTTTTCGTTTGTTTATAGCTTATCGTAGTTCGCCTTACGGGCGAGGGGGGGTAGCCTTACTTGAAACTTTTAGTTTCCCAGTGTGAAACTGTTGGTTTCTCACCGAGAAACTAAAGGTTTCAAGGCATGAAACAAATATTAGTCTTTTAGTTGCCGGCTTGATCCCTTATGCAACGAACTTGCATACCGGCTTTAATGCTAACATAAGATAATGATAATCTGCCTTCCGGATACTTGGTTGCATTGATTGTACTCATTAATCCAAAGAACTGTATATTGGTTAGTAGGCCGCTGGTACTATTGTATATGGGTTTGTAGGCGGTCGAAGTCATGAGATAATTCATTGCCGGTTTTCCATGCCACGCAGCTTGAATCTTGGCGTCATCTGCTATTGCAGTTTTTTGGTAGCTGCCGGCGCCTGTAAGACTTGTTGCCATACGAACACCGGAGAATTGGTAATTGAATCCTGCATCCATCAGTGATGATATTTTGGCTCCATCATAAGCTGCATCATAAAAAAGAGCTTTATCACCATCAGCCGGTACCTTGCCGTCGGCATCATTCGTTGTTTTTCCTACCAGATTAAAGTACTCCAGACGTGTCGGTATGTGCCATCCTTTCGGGCAGATTCCTTGTGCTCCTTCAAAGGAGGTCAGATTACTATCAGTAATTTCTTTACCACCCAGTGCAGCCTGGAAATCATATAGATAACCTAATTCTTTTATGGCACTTTCTTTTGTTGTAGCTACGGTTGCACCGTCGGCTGTGATTTCATACGGATACCAAACATGGCTATCAGCAGTTGGATCACTTGAAGGAGTATACCCTTTCGGTAAATAAATAAGCGGTTCAGCCATCCATGTCGTACCGTTTGAGAGAGTTACAGTCTTATATTTTACATTATCATACAGGAAATAGTTCTGATCGAGATGTTCCTCGAAAGGAATCTCATTATCAGCTCCAATTTCACCCTCATCTGTCCAGTTTTCAATGTCACCACTAAGTTTGACTTCTATATCGTCAGGTAACACGCGAATGTTCACACTGTATTGTCCTCCTTGTGCCAAAGTGGTAGATGTGAGCTTCTGTGACAAGGTCTTGCCGTCAGATGTTGCTACTTCAAGCGTCAAGGCTACTGTTTGGGGAACGATAATGGCGCGGTATGTCTCATTCGCTTTAACGGCTTGTGCAACAATGCTTGTTGCGGAGGCGTTTGCATCAGCAGTCACTGTGAGAGCACTCAAATCAAGAGTTGCAGTCGGGATGGAACCTTTCAATGCGATAGACGAGATGTTAGCTTCTACTTCCTTTGTTACATTAATCACTAATTTAGTAAACATGTGTTTGAAGTTCATGCTTATAACGTTGGTAGTCGGAAGTACATCCGATTTCTTTGCTGCCATAAAATCTGACGCTCCATATCCACTAGTCTGATCGGTTTCAACAGTAAATGAAGCCGGAGTATTACCCTCTTTATAGGGATAATAGGCTACTATTTGCGATTTGTCATTTCCTTCCGGGTACCAGAGTAAATCGCCTGCAAATACTCCGTCATTGTATGTCATCTGTTTATTCTCTGCATATACGAAGTCACCGTTTTGGGTGATTGTAACACCGATTTTATCTCCGGTCTCAAAGTTAACTTCCGTAGCACGTGTAATAATAGGAGAGATAGTAATGCGACTGTTTGCAGGAGTCGTAGCTTCGTTCTCTTCCTGTTGGCAAGATACCAAAAGCGCTGCTGCGAAGATAAATGTCAAACTCTTTTTCATTGCTTAATAATTTAGTTTATATATATTCATTGTTTTCAAAAAGTATATCCTAATTTGATAGTCTCGTTCCAACGGTTCGAACCATCTATATATTGCAGGTTGAAACCGTGCGTATAACTACCCTGTACTTCCGCATAAATTCCATGGTTGAAATAATAGCGCAATCCGAGATGAAATGTCACCTGTGGGGTAGTTGCATATTCATTTTTCAGATTGTAATAATCTGTCAGCCGATAAGGCGGATCACCCGGTTCCGTATCTGTTGCCGTAGTCCTGTTTTTCTCGGTAAAGTTTCCTATGGCAAAGGATGCAGCCGCTTTCAGGTCGAGTTTCCCCAGATGAAATACGCTGGAGATATAAGTCTGGCTACAAATCATCTTTTCCGAAGCCACATAAGGATACATCTGTGTAGTCAGTCGTCTGAATGTTGATATATTCGTTCCCAGGCGAAGTTCCGTGCGGGGACTAATCAATTCATATTCGGGATGGACGGAGAAAACATCCTGCTCAAAAATACGATTGGAACCGTGTACGTGAGTGGTCGTTATCCCGTTTACCGTTTCCTTGGTTATCACATTCTCATTGTTGACCAGATGTGACCATTGCAAGTTCAGTCGTAGAAAATGCTCTTTCTTTCCCTGTTTGAAATGATAACTCAAATGGGAGGTAATCCGGTGGGTTGGAAATTTAAACCAGATAGCATCTCTTTCACCGGCAGAACCTGAAGAATACGTGTATTCAGCATCTCCGTAAAATCCTTTCCATTGAAGTTGCAAGGCTCCCCCGTTCGACAATTCTTTGATGGGGAAACCGTTGACACCCGATTCACTAAGATGGATTCCACTCCCGTCCCATGCCTCGTAAGCTCCATACATAAGTCCTTTATCCAGAAAAGCATTGTAAGAGTTTTCGGCTGTACCGATGACTTCTGCTTTTACTGATTCGCTATTTTTGCCGAGAATATAGGAAAAGCCGATCGCCATATCTCCCGAATGATACATGACGCTGGGGGCTACTTTCAAATCCAGTCGGTAATTGGTATGCCGCAAGTCCTTTCGTTTGGAATAGTTGGAAGCGGCAAAGTCAATCTTTCCTCCTAATCGCCAGTTGGGTGAAATATCAGTTGCAATACCACCCATGAAAGCGTAGGTTTGCAAGTCTTTACGTCCGGGAGTGAACTCCAGGAGGTCTACGGGATAAAATCCCGGGTGGATAAACATCGAACCGCTCATATCCTTGCCTGAAGTATGATCGAATGAGAACGAACCCGTCAGTGAATAACCTTTCAGATGAGTGATGGACTTTGCTACCGCTCCGGCACTCCATGCTTCTTTTGCTTCGTAATAGTTGCGGAAATCACCGTGGTTATTCTTTCCGTACAGTTCGGCATAGGAAGCAGAAATACTGTCCATCATGATACCTGTGACATTTGCCCCGGCATTCCAGGAGTTACGCCGTTCGATGATGTCATAAGTCTGTGCCGAAACTCCGGATGTCAGACATAGAATCCAAAGACCTGTTATATATATTTTCTTCATCTCACTCATGCAAAGATTGTTTTTCCCGTTCATAAAAATCGGTAGAAGAATTGTTTGTATCTACCAGTACTTCGTAACCCGCTTCCTGTGTCGCTTCTTCATCCACATGACGGTATAAACTGCGTCCGTTGTATGTGGCACTTTGAGTGACATATCCCGCATCGATGGATGGAGAAATACGCTTTTTATTGTTGGAGGAACCGCCATAATATATTTCCGTGCCATCAATCACCCAGTCGAGTGGTACCGCTATCACCTGATCCGTAGTGCTTCCCGGTTTTTGTATGACGCTTCCCTCTTTAAGAACGAAGTCCTGTATCGTGGTATCCTTGGCTTTAAAAATAACCGCGGCAGGAGAAAATATCGAGAATGAATAGGCGTTCGCCTGGCCAGTCTTCAACACTACGTTCAGGTAATGATCCGGTGTGATCTGGTCGCCCGGAGCCGGATGATACTGTGTGTTCGGAAAATAAACATTATTATAGCATACAAAATATCCGGGTTTGTTCAGGTTGACAGATTGCGGATATTGTGCCGCATGGTCAACCGCTCCGTTGATGGCAATCACTGCATCTTCTCCCGGCTGAAGCGGGAACGTTTTACCGGTACCGCCAAATTGCCAGATACACTGAACGATGGGAGCAAAGTCCTTGAAGATGGTTGCTCCGGTTGCTTCATCCTGTGTCACCCATACATTAGTGGCTTGTGAATTGTAAGGGTCGAGTGCTCCGAAGCATAAACTATCCAGATATTGCACTTCCGAGTCGTTATTATGCAGGATAATGTACTTGTCGGACTGATAATTTCCTTCCAGCGGTAACTTTGTGCATCCTCCGCAGTAAATCTCTTTAATAATGATCGTCCCGGCCTTGGAATGAATGAGCGGGAGATTAAGAGACATGTCTCCGCTGGTTAGTTTGACATTATCAGCTAATCCGTTGAAAATATCCTTTCCGCCTTTGTCGCTGACTTGTACGCGGTATATACCTTTGGTCAAAGAGAATTGCGCCACTCCATTCTTGTCGGTTTTAGCCTTGTAAGAATTTCCACGGTCGACATCTTCAATCTTTACGGTCACTCCTTCCCGGAGATGATCCGTGTATCCGTCCGGATATACGGCAGTAACCTGCAGGCTGTGCAACTGGTTGTCATACGGATTCTCTTTATCGATATCTGTGCATCCCGCAAAGATGCCAGTCACTGTTAGTAATAATATGTAGATGAATTGTTTCATATAGTTAGAATTTGATACGGCAAGTAAGTCCATAATAGAAATCCGGGGTGAAGAGAGCGCTTACACCCGTTGCATGAGATTTTACATAAGGCCGTGAGTTGGTGAAATTAATCGCATTGAGAGAAAGAGATACATAGTCTCCAATCTCTTTGGTGATATTGATATTGGCAGAAAAATAAGGATCATATCCGTCTGCTGCAAATGTATAGGCATTGCCCGATTTGCGTATCAGGTAGGAGAATGCCGGATTCGCGGCTTCTGCTGATGTGAAAGGATGCATCTCATTATTCAGGTCGAGGTATGCTACCGGCCAGATAGCGGTATAAGAGTTACCGTCATAGATACTTCCCCCGGTTTGGGTATTACTGCTTTCGCTCACATTGAAAGCATATTCTTTTCCTTGATACTCGGAGATGTTCTGCGAACGCTTCACAAGCGAAGCTTCCAGTCGGCACGAGATAATCAATCTGGCTTTCGGAATACGGGTGATGGCTGTGATATTGGCATCCAGCGAGTGGGTACGCTTGCCGTTGGCAGTAGTCGATAAGTTGTCGCCGTTGGCGTAGATACCTACATATTGGTAAGAACGATTGGCAAGACTGGTGTGCGACCATCCATTCTGATAATAATACGATAAAGAGTTGTCGATGTATTTCGTATAAGTATAAGCGGCATCTACCCGGAATTGCGTGCGAATCGGAGTAATTTCCGGGAAATCAACAATCATTTCCGCTCCGCGACGAATCACGTCCATTCCATTGTCGGGAGAAGTTGACTTTACAAAAGTCTGGTCGGTCACTTTGACATCCATAGGAGTCCAGTAACTGGATGCATTGTCGCGTATGTAAACCATCCCTGTCTGGTTATCTATATTGATTTGCGGGTTAGTCGGCATCGTGAATCCATCCGGCAATTGGAGCACATCATAGGAGAACGGAGTATAAGTACTTGCGTATTTATACGGCAGCTTGGTACGGTTGAAATAACCGACTAATGAAATCCGGGTACGGGCAATGTTGACGTCCAGACCGATTTCTGCGTTCTGATTCCGTTGCCAGCGTAGGTTTTCATTGTGCAATAACGTGTAGGGCTGACTATAATATATATAAGATGATTCAATCTTATTATAGGAAAAGCCGAAGGTCTGTATGTCCCGATATTCCTGTTTGGGATACAAGGTGTAGAAAGAGGGAAGTTTTTCGGTAATTCCCCAACCGCCACGGATAGCGATATGTTCGTTCAACTGCCATCTGGCATTGAAACGTGGTGAAAGAGTATTCAGGTTCTTATATTTCGTTCCCTTGATAAACAAATGTTCCCAACGTACCCCTGCCATCAGTCTAAGCATGGTATTTCCCACAGGAAATGACAGACTTTCTTCTGCATAAAGCGAAACATTATGCATATATGGATAAGTAGTGTAAGGACGGGGACGATAACCGTTCGGAGCCAATGCTGGGTCTTTGTAATATTCTCCTTCACCCACATTGCCTGTTGCTTTCCATTGAACACCCGCTTTCAGGTTGCTGTTTACAGTCTTAAACCGTCTGTTCCATTCATATTTTAACGATGCGGCATAATCCAGTTCTTTGGAGTCGATGATTTGGTCGGCAAAGTAAGTATATGGCAGTTTGTTTGCCATAAAATATCCTTCCTCCGTGGCATGAACAGCCGGTTGCTCCGATGCATAGGAGTAGAACGTATGCGCGTGGGAGTTGTTATCATTGTAGTATATCGATGCGTCGAACTTAAGGTTGGTTATCCACGATTTGTTGAGCAGCCAGGCCAGTGAAGTGTTTGCCCGGAATACGTTGTCTCTCACTTTGTTGTATTCTCCCGAATAGGCATCAGGATCATCTTTGGTATTCATTCCTCCGATATTGCCTGTAACACCGATGTCGAATCTTAATACGTTGCGGAACGTGTTGCTATATCCGGCAGAGAATCCCCTTCTTGTATAAGAAGAATAGGGAGATACCAACTTTTGAGTAGCCTTGGTCCACTCACCGTTTATGTTGATGACTCCTTTATCGTTTCCTAAATCCAATCCTTTAGCAAATGAAACCTGTTCGGTGCGAGGATTGATAGACAGCAATATGTTCCAGGGTGTTTTCCCTTTCCGGGTGTGAATCTTGACCATACCACTATTCAAGTCTCCATATTCTGCCGAAGGCACTCCGGTGATGACTTCCACCGATTCAATATCTGCAACAGTGATATTCCGGGTATCCACTCCGCTCATATTGCCAAACGAACCATTGTTTCCAATACGAACTCCATCCACTTCTACGGCTGTTCCAAATGCGGCATTGCCGGCTGTTGACCCTCCGTCGCGTAATGAGAAGATATTATTGGCGGTAAGATCCGGCACTTTAGTCTTTCCTCCCGGAAGGAGAGCGGAGATATCGCTCACGTTGGACACCTGTAGATGTTCCAATGCATGATTTCCGATAGTGAGCGTCGTGTTTAATTCATTTTTGGGTGCTTGTGCAGTGACGACTACATCATCCAGTGCAAGTGTATTTTCTTTGAGTATGATAGGAAGGTTATTGATATTGCTGCGTACATTTACGGGAATTGTTGCCGGTACATAACCAAGAAAAGAAACCTCCAGATTATATTTTCCCTCCTGTACTCCTTGTATCGTAAATTCTCCTTTCTGATTGGATACGGCCCACAAATAGGTACCTTTAATGAGGATAGAAGCACCAGGCAAAGGGGAATTCGTTTTTGCCTCGGTCACACGTCCCGAGATTGTATAGATGTTTGAATTAGCTGCGGCCTCAAATAAATTGAAAAATAGTAGCCCCCAGAATGCTATATTAAAAAGACAATATTTCATAGATAAGTTTTGCGCAAAATTCGATAAAAAGTGACTTTCTATCAATCACTATAAATAGTTATTTTGGTAAATGCTGATACCTATAACTAGTGACTTCTTACCTACGAATAGGTATTTTCTCTCTAATTACGGCTTGGAGAATAAAAAAACCGGCTTGCATTGTGATCACTATCACATTGCAAACCGGCTGATTTATTGGGCTTATCTATAGTTGTCCGGATATTATATCCAGTCTGTTATATTAGATATTTTTTACTTTAATCAAATATTCGGCAATCTGAACAGCATTCAGGGCAGCCCCTTTCTTAATCTGGTCACCTACAATCCAGAAAGTCAATCCGTTTTCGTTTGTCAGGTCTTTGCGGATACGGCCTACGTATACCGGATCTTTACCTGCCAGGAACAACGGCATCGGGTATTCTTTTTCGGCAGGATTGTCCTGCAGAACCAGACCTTCACCGTTAGCGAATGCTTCACGAGCCTCTTCTACGGAAATCGGACGTTCAGTTTCTACCCAAATACTTTCAGAGTGAGCACGTAATGCAGGAACACGTACGCAAGTTGCGCTAACTTTTACGTCAGAATGCATGATCTTGCGTGTTTCATTATACATCTTCATCTCTTCTTTCGTATAACCGTTTTCTGTAAACACGTCGATCTGCGGAATCAGGTTGAAAGCCAACTGATAGGCAAACTTCTCTACAGTCACAG
>ERZ857969.2331-NODE-2331-length-22029-cov-3.128561_pt1 | contig 22029 bp, 35 predicted proteins | sample MGYA00519864_ERZ857969 | MGnify/ENA primary metagenome ERZ857969 (study PRJEB31778, sample SAMEA3449382) | human gut metagenome | biome: human gut; feature: human-associated habitat; material: faeces | place: United Kingdom | collected 2010/2012 ... | reverse complement strand
TACTCCTACTATTAATACAAGTATTAATAATACATTTGTAGTCTTATTATTTTTTCCATTACTATAATTTAAATTATTTTCCATTTCTTCACTCCTTTATTATTTTATACTACTATTATATACTACTTTTAATTATTTTTAAAGCTTATAATCACTTCCTTTTATTATTTATAAATTTATTATATCACTCCCCTCCTACTTGTCAAGTTTCCGAAATTAACATCCCGTTTGTTTACTTGTACTGATATAATTAAAGTAGATAACTGTGCATAAAAAAATAATCAAATTTAATGATTATCTTTTTTTATTTTGTATTTTATATGCCATTTTAAGTGCTAGTTTGATTGGTGATATTCTACTAAAGAAGATTATCACTTTCATATAAAATGTTGGAATTATTATAAGCTTATTTTTAAACATTTTATCTATTGCATATTTACTAACATATTCACTTGTTGTTGACTTTATTTCAAATTTAACATTTGCAACATTATTAAAGTTTGTTTTTACTGGTCCTGGGCATAATACGCTTACATGTACATTTGATTTTAACTTTCTTAACTCTTCATATATTGCTGTAGTTAATCTAAGTACATATGCTTTTGTGCCATAATATGTTGCCATAAGTGGACCTGCTTGAAATGCTGCACTTGAAGATACATTTAATATATAACCAGAGTCTCTTTTTACAAAATCTTTTAAAAATAATTTAGTAAGTATATGTACTGCTGTTATATTTACATTAATCATATTTAATTCTTTATCCATATCAGTGCTTATAAACTCTCCAAATGCTCCAAAACCAGCATTGTTGATTAATATATCTATATTATCTTTTTTAGTCAAATTATATAGTTTAAAACAGTTTTCAGGTATAGATAAGTCCATACTTATTATTTTAACACTTCCACCTATATCTTTTCTTACATTTTCCAATTTTTCTTTATCATTTGCAACTAATATAAGTTCATGACCCAAGGAATGTAAGTAATAAGCCATATCTTTACCTATTCCACTAGACGCTCCTGTAATTAATGCTTTCATAAATCACCTCATTATTATTTTTTCTTATATTCTGGATAATATTCATTAAGTGTATTCCTATAAAAATTGCCACTATTTTCATCTAATTTTTCTAGATAATCACACACTTTATATGCATACCTTAAACTATTATCATCATATATGCAATCAAATAAATAGTCAAGATAATGCTCAATCATATTTACATCCTTAGACTTATTGGACATACAATTATTAATAATATCAGCAATATTTGCAAACGTGCATTTTTTACTATCTTGTAATTTTTTTACTAATGATTCTATTTCTTCCATTTAACTTTACCTTTCTTTTTGTGCTTACCCATATTGTATTGTTTATGAAATTCATCCCAAAATAATGTTGCAGTTTCATGATCAAAAGTATTATAAAAATGAACATTTTTAATTCTTGATAAGCGAATTTTTTCAGGTACTTTAATTTTGGTTTTTGGAGTTAAATCATATGAACAATTATCACCATCTTTTAATATTAAATGCTTATAAATTGGCACTACAGTAAAATAGTGTTCTGAAAAACTATTTATTCTAAACAAAGCATTAGCATTGTCTTGTTTTAAATCTGGATCATCACATTTTAATATTTCTGAATTTTTATAATCCTCAAAAATCAAATTATCAGCATATCTTGAACAATTCTTATCAATTTTGTTTAATGTTGAAGGTATAGTTATATTTCCAAATTTAGTAGAATAATAAGAAAAATTCGGATAATCAAACATAAGACATTCCGTGCCTTCTTGAAGTACTAAATCACAATAATTAGGGGTACTAGAATTATCAACTTCAAATTCAATACTTTTTAAACTTTTTGGCACTATTATTGTTTTATATTTTTTTAATTTATCATATAAAGTTGAATTAATCGTACCACAAACTATTCCTTCTGGCATCACGTAAATATCACCAGGTGGATTAATGCAATCATAAATATTTTTTAAATAATTTAATAAATCTTTAGAAGTATAAATAGAAATACCATTAAATGTATCAAATGAAAATATTTTTATAATGGATGATAGAGAAAGTTTAGTATCATAAAATAAATACCCTTTCAAATCCCTACCAACATATGGCATTGTGTATTGACTAATTATATCATATTTATTAAGAACACTATCGTTATTTAAATCAATAATTGTATTTTCAAAAAAATCATCTAAACCCTTTTCATAATCTAGTGATAATAAAATTGATAATTTATATTTATTATTTAAAACCTTCTCAAAATCATATTGTCCTTTTTCTCTCAAAAAAATATTAATTAATTGAATTAATTTAATTGCTTTATCTTTATCTTCATTTTCAATTAAATGAAGTATATATGGTGAATTGCCATTTAATAATGTATTAATCTTCTTAGATATTATATCTAAATATACTTCTTTTTCTAAATCATTATAATTAGTAAATGAATAATCATAAGCTTGTATATAAAACTTTGCTTCATACAAACTATACATATCATCTTTAGTTATTGTATTTCTATCAAATTCATAATATATTTCATACATCTTTTCTAATCTATTAATTCTTTCTTTTAATAAATTTATATTATTATCATCTATCTCACTACACCTTAGACTATCAAGTTCATCTTTAAGACTACTAACTTCTTCTTTATTTTTATAGCAATATATTTCTAAACTTCTTTCTAAGTACGCAATATATACCTCTTTTGAACATAGTTCACATTTTTTTACTATATCTTCACTTAATTTTTCTAAATCACATATTCTTTTATCTAAATCAAGACCAATCTGTGGATTACTTAAGTATGCTTCTATTTCATTGTGGATAGATACGATCTGACTATCTATTGTTACAAGTGATAATTGTATTTTACCTATTTCATTTATTATTGCATCCCTTGTTATTCTTTTAAATCTATTTTGATTTACTATTTCTGATAATGCAATTAATCTTATTAATAAAGTTTCTCTTAAATTTATTAAATCACTTTCATTATTTTTTAATTTAATACTTAAAACCTTGTTATTCTTAGTTTCACTCATCATATTATTTAGTAATAATTTTGTATACATTTCTCTTTTTTCATTAATGTCATCTATTTCTAAGTCTAAACTAGTAAATATATTATTTTTTAATAAACCTAGATACTCTTCCTTAGTGGTAGCAAGTATTTCTATTTGTTTTTCATTTAAAACATCTCTTTTAGGTATAGCAAAAGATACATAACCATTTATTAAGTATGCATTATTTTCTTTATTAAATAAGTTTTTTAAATATTTAATAATACTCATATATTTTCCCCATCTTTTTGTGCATTTATTATACTTATTTTATGTTTTTTGTCAATTAATTCAAATTATCTGATAGTGTTTAATATGGTGTTACAATTATATATTTATTTACTTAAAGTGTAGGTAGTTGTTTTTATTCTAGAATCGCTTGAATATAATGTTATATATTCATTATTATATTTTGTTACAATTATTCCTATAGTATTATCCATATTTATTTTTTTTATATTTTTATCTATATAATTCATATATACTTGTATTTGACCAATATGTTCTTTTTTTAGTTCAATTACCTTTAATTCCACCACTACATAACAATTAAATTCTATATTATAAAGTAGCATATCTATATAGTTATATGTGTTACCCATATTAATTTTATATTCACAACCTACATACATAAACCCATATCCAAGTTGATTTAAAAAAGCATCTATATCTTCTAATATTAGTTTTTTTAATATATTTTCACTTATTTGTTCATAATTTAAACTATTTTTAATAACTATTGGATTTTTTATAAAATCACTTATTTCTAATTCTATATTATTTATTAATTTTTCTTTTGTTTTCTCATCCAATCTTTCGTATTCTTTCAATTTGATTTTTTGAATTAATTGTCTTTTGCTCAAATTATATTTTCTACACATTTCTATATAATAATTCATTTGATGTATATCTTTTATAGTAAGTAAAATCATATAATGACTCCAACTTAAAAAGTCAGCCACTGGTTGGCTTTTTGAAAGTAAATAAAATTTTCTCATATATTTTAAAGTAGTAACACCATATCCCCTACCTAATTCCATATTTAATTTTTTACTATATTCTTTTATAATACCTTCTCCATAGCATTTACCTGCTTCACTTAATAATCTCCCGACTTTATAATAAGTAGATAAATCATGTTTATTTTTTGAATAATCCTTTACTTTTTTATATATTTCATTATTTACTAGTTCGTTTTTTATCTCAATATAGTAATTCATAAATCCTCCAAATAAGAAGTACTCTACATATATTATTGTTTATTTATGAACAAATTTTCTATAAAATATAAAAAAAGAAGAACTATTTAGTTTCTTCTTCTTTCTTTGCTTTTTTAGTTTCTTTTTTTGAAGTTTTTTCTTCTTTTACTTCTTCTTTTTGATCAACTAGAGTTAAAACTACCATTAAAGCGTCGTCTCCTCTTCTTTCATTAAGTTTTAATATTCTAGTGTATCCACCTTTTCTATCTTTTGAACGTTCTGCTAAATCATATATTTTTTTAGTAGCAACATTATCATTTTGAAGGAATGCTAAAATCTTACGTCTAGAAATTAAACTACCTTCCTTTGCATATGTTACCATTTTATCAAATGACTTTCTAACTTCTTTAGCACGAGTTTCTGTTGTTGTAATAGATTCATTCATTATTAAATCTTTTGTTAAATTAGCTAACATACTTCTTCTATGTTTATTATCAACACCTAATTTTCTATAAGACACTTTTGCACCTCCTAATCATCATTTCTGAATGATAAACCCATTTCTTTAATTTTATCCATAACTTCTTTTAATGATTTTCTACCTAAATTACGTATCTTCATCATTTCATTTTCTGATTTATTAACTAAATCTTGAACATTATTAATTGAAGCTCTTTTTAAGCAATTGTATGCTCTTACTGATAATTCCATATCATCAATTGAAGTTTCTAATAATTTTTGTTTTGGATCTTCATCATTTTGTTTCATTAATCCTTTAATTGCATCTGTAAATTCAGGATTATCTATTTTGTCTAATTGTGCGATTAAAATACTTGAAGCTTCTTTAACTGCTTCTTGTGGATTTAATGCTCCATTAGTCCATACTTCTAATACTAATTTATCAAAGTTATTATCATGTCCAACACGAGCCTTTTCTACTTCGTAGTTAACTCTTTCAATTGGTGAATATAATGCATCTACAGCAATAGTTCCAACTTTTGTATCTGTTAAATAACTTTTAACTACATCTGCAACATCATAACCTCTGCCTCTTCCAATAGTAATTTCCATATCAAGTTTTCCACCTTCAACAAGTGTACATATTACTTGATCTTTATTAATTACTTCTAAAGTAGGCTCTTTAGCTAAATCTCCAGCAGTTATAACTCCTTCTCCTTTAGCAGATAATTTTATAGTTATTTGTTCATCTGTATTTTTCTTAACAACAATTCTTTTTAAATTTAATATTATTGTAGTAACATCTTCAATAATACCTTCTATAGTTTGGAATTCATGCATAACTCCATCAATTCTTACACTTGTTATAGCATCCCCTGGTAAAGATGATAATAATACTCTTCTAAGTGCATTACCTATAGTAGTACCAAATCCTCTTTCAAGTGGTTCTAAAACAAATTTTCCATAATTATTACCTTCAATATAATCAGTCATCTTATATTCTGGTTTTTCAAATATTAAATATTGATTATTGTCAGTACTAAAACTTAAATCTACTGACATTTTTAATTCGTTTTCTTCAGTAACTTTTTTTGCCATTATAATTCACTCCTTTCAGAATTATCCACGTGGTCGTTTTGGTGGACGACATCCGTTATGTGGAATAGGTGTTACATCACTCATAGCTGTTACTTCCAATCCGCCTGTTTGTAAAGAACGTAGAGCAGTATCTCTAGCTGGTCCTACACCATTTACATAAGCTTCAACTTTTCTCATTCCAGCATCGTATGCAGCTTTAGCAGCAGCTTCAGCAGCCATACCTGCAGCAAATGGAGTTTTCTTCTTTGAACCTTTATATCCGATAGTACCTGCAGAAGCCCAACTTATTGTACTTCCGTTCATATCAGTAATGGTAATAATAGTATTATTATAAGTTACATGAATATGTGCTTGTCCTTCAGGTACATTCTTTTTAACTTTACGCTTTCTAGCTTTATATGCCATATTTTTGTTCCTCCTTAACTATTATTTTTTCTTATTAGCAACAGTTTTTCCTTTACCCTTACGAGTTCTAGCATTTCTGTTTGTTCTTTGACCTCTTACAGGTAATCCTTTACGATGACGAATTCCTTGATATGATCCAATTTCCATTTTAGTTTTGATGTTTAGTCCAACTTCTCTTCTTAAATCACCTTCAACTAAATATTTAGATACTTCATCACGAATACGTGAAATTTCATCTTCTGTTAAGTCTCTTGCTTTTGTATCTGGATTAACTTTTGCATCCTTTAAAATTTTGTTTGATAGTTGTCTTCCTATACCATAGATATAAGTTAAAGCAATTTCAATTCTCTTATCATTTGGTATATCTACACCTTTAATACGTGCCACTATTACACCTCCTATTATCCTTGTCTTTGCTTGTGTTTTGGATTTTCGCAAATAACAAGTACTTTACCATTTCTTTTAATTATTTTACACTTATCACATATTTTCTTTACTGATGGTCTAACTTTCATTATTAATTCCTCCTATCATATTCTATAGGTTATACGCCCACGTGTTAGGTCATAAGGTGATAATTCTACTTTTACTGTATCACCTGGTAAGATACGAATGTAATTCATTCTTATTTTACCAGAAACGTGAGCTACTACAGTATGACCATTTTTTAGTTCAACCCTAAACTGTCCACCGGGTAAAACGTCCATAACTTTACCTTCAATTTCAATAGCATCTTTATTTGCCATCATCATCACCTCGCGTTAAAATTTCACATCCAGTATCTGTAACTAACACTGTGTGTTCAAAATGTGCTGATGGACTATAATCTTCTGTAACTACTGTCCATTCGTCATCTAATATACACACATCGTCCTTACCCAAATTTAACATCGGTTCAATAGCTAATACCATTCCACTTTTTAATATTGGCCCTGTATTAGGTGTCCCATAATTGGGTATTTCTGGATCTTCATGTAATTTAGAACCTACGCCATGACCAACTAGTTCTCTTACGATACCTAAATTGTGTTCTTTAGCATAAGTACCAACTGCACTACATACATCACCTAATCTATTACCCGCCTTAACCTTGCTAAGCCCAGCAAATAAAGAAGCTTCTGTATGCTTTAATAAATATTCTTTTTCTTCTGAAATTTTACCAACTTTATAAGTCCAAGCAGAATCACCATGATATCCTTTATAACATACTCCAATATCAACTGAGATTATATCTCCTTCTTTTAATTTGTAATTAGAAGGTATACCATGTACTACTTCATCATTAACTGAAGTACAAATTGAATTTGGAAATCCATTGTAATTCTTAAATGATGGCGTGCAACCTTTGCTTAATATAAATTTTTCAGCTATTCTATCTAACTCTAAAGTAGTAACTCCTGGTTTAATGTGTTTTTCTACTTCTTTATGAGTAAGATAAGTAAGTTTTCCTGCTTCTTTTAAAAGTTCGATTTCTCTTTCACTTTTTATATTTATCATACGTGCCTTCTTAATATAGATTTAATATTATCATATATTTCCTCTTTAGTACCATTACAACTTATTTTTGTTAATAAACCTTTATTTTCATAATAAGAAATTAATGGCATTGTTTTTTCCATATATGTATCAAATCTATTACTAAATTTTTCTATAGTATCATCTTCCCTTTTAGTAAGAGCGCATCCACATTTATTACATTTACCATCTTCTATAAATGAATCAAAGTAAATATTATATATGCTTCCACAATTATTGCATGATACTCTACCAGTTGCTCTTTTAGTTGCAACTTCTTTTTCTATATCTAAAAAAATCACATGATCAATCTTATCATTATTTTTTTCCATTAATTCATCTAGCATACTAGCCTGTTTTAATGTTCTTGGAAATCCATCAAAAATTATACCATTAGACTTTTTTATAGAACTTATTTTACTTTCTAATAGTCTAAGCATTAATTCATCACTAACAAATAAACCATTATCAATTAAATTTTTTATTTCTTTACCTATCTCTGTGTTTGTTGCTGCAATTTCTCTTAACAAATCACCAGTAGATAAATGATATAAACCAAATTCTTCTTTTAATAAACTAGCTTGTGTTCCTTTACCTGCAGCAGGAGGAGCAATGAATATAATATTCATTATTTATAACTCCTACTGTAGTTTTTACTAACTAATTCATTTTCAATTTGATTATATGTTTCTAATGCTACACCTACTACTATTAATAATCCTGTTCCACCAACTGTTACATTAGATGGGATATTTGGAAGTAGTGAGCATAATATAGGTAACCCTGCAAGAACTACTAAGAATAGTGCTCCTACTAAAGTTAATCTACTTAATACTTTACTTATATAATTTTCAGTGTCCTTGCCTGGTTTAATTCCTGGCATATATCCACCGTTTTTCTTTAAATTAGATGCAAGTTCTTTTGGATTTATTTGCATAAATGTATAGAAGTATGCAAATAAGAATATTAATATTACATATAGTATAAATCCTGTTGGAGTTGTATAAACTATATATTTATTTACAAAATTTGTAAATGCTGTATTATTAATAAAGTTTGCAATTGTTGCAGGTATTGATATTAATACTGATGCAAATATTACTGGAATAACACTTGCTGAATTTAATTTTATTGGAATATAATTTTGTTCTCCACCATAAGCACTTACAGTTCTATTTGAATATTGTATAGGAAGTCTTCTTTCAGCTTTATCTATAAATATTACACCAACTATTATTATTAAATATATTAATATAAATAATAAGAATAATAATAATCCAAGTACTGTTTTTTGCCATGATGCAAAACTTACAAATCCATTAAATGCACTTATAAACATATTAGGTAAGTTTGCGACAATTCCTGCCATAATTATAAGTGATACACCATTACCTACACCCTTTGTTGTAACTTGATCTCCTAACCATAATAGGAAAGCAGTTCCAGCAGTTAATATAACTGCAATTCTCAAATATTCAAGTGCTCCACCTGTTTGACCATATATAGCAAATGAGAACACATAGCCTTGTATAAATGCAATAATCAATCCCATATATCTTGTTATTTGATTAAGCTTTCTTCTACCAGTTGCACCTTGATTTTTTAAATCTGAGAAATATGGAATTATATCCATTTGTAACAACTGAGTTATAATTGATGCATTAATATAAGGTCCAACACCAAGTGCGAATATTGAGAATGATTCTAAAGCACCACCACTCATAGCATTCCACAACTCTAAAAAACCTAAGTCTTTTGTAATTGATGAAGTGCCAGGAACTGGTATGCTTGTACCCAATTTAAATATAAATAATACGAATAAAGTAAATAATATTCTATTTCTTAAATCTTTGTTTTTAGGGCTAAATATTTGCTTTATTGCTGCAAACATATTAGATCACCTCTACTTTTCCACCCGCTGCTTCTATCTTTTCTTTTGCAGTCATAGAAAATTTGTGTGCTTTAACTGTTAATTTTTTCTCTAACACACCATTACCAAGAACTTTGATACCTGATAATTGTTTTTTAACTATACCTGTTTCTTTTAATAATTCTGGAGTTACAACAGTATCTTCATCAAATTTATTTAAATCTGTTAAATTAATTACTGCATACTCACATTTGAAATTAGCATTACTAAATCCTCTTTTAGGTAGTCTTCTATATAATGGTAATTGTCCACCTTCGAATCCTGCCTTTCTACTATAACCTGCTCTTGCTTTTTGTCCTTTATGACCTTTTCCACTTGTTTTACCCATTCCACTTGAAGTTCCTCTACCGATTCTTCTTCTTTCAGTTTTAGATCCTTCAGTTACTTTTAAACTATGTAATTTCATTATCCTAACAACTCCTCTACAGTTTTACCTCTTAATGCTGCTATATGTTCAGCACTTCTTTGAGAAGTCAATGCATTAAGTGTTGCTCTTACAACATTAATTTTTGTATTTGAGCCAAGTGATTTAGATACTACATCTTTAACACCAGCAAGTTCTAATACACCTCTTACTGATCCTCCAGCAATTATACCAGTACCAGCTTTTGCAGGTTTAATTAAAACTCTAGCAGCTCCACTTACACCAGTAGCTTCATGTGGTATTGTTCTTTCTTCAACAAGTGGGATTCTAACTACATTTTTAGTAGCAGATTGAATAGCTTTTTTTACAGCGTCTTGTACTTCGTTTGCTTTACCAGTACCAAGACCTACACGTCCTTTTCTATCTCCTACTACTACTGTAGCAGCAAATCTAAAATGACGTCCACCTTTAGTAACCTTAGTAACACGATTAACTGATATTACTAATTCTTCATATTCTTTAGCTTTGGGTTCATTAAATCTTCGTTTTTCCATAGCTCCTCCTAGAATTCTAAACCGTTTTCACGTGCTGCTTCAGCAAGAGCTTTTACACGTCCATGATATAGGTATCCACCTCTATCAAATACTACGGTTTTAATTTTTGCTTTCTTTGCTTTTTCTGCAATAGACTTACCAACTAATTTAGCAGCTTCTACATTTCCACCATTAGTTATCTTTAGATCTTTATCACTTGAACTTGCTGATACAATTGTTACACCATTTATATCATCAATTAATTGTGCGCTTATATTAGCGTTTGATCTAAATACACTTAATCTTGGAGCAGTACTAGTACCACTTAAGTTAGTTCTTATACGACTATGTCTAGCTTTACGAGCTTCATTACGAGATATCTTCTTTATCATAACATAATCTCCTTTACTTATTATTTAGCGGCCTTTTTGCCTTCTTTACGACGAATATGTTCGTCTTTATAACGAATTCCTTTACCTTTGTATGGTTCAGGTTTTCTTACTTTTCTTACATTAGCAGCAAATTCACCAACTAATTCCTTATTAATACCTTTAACAGTTATTTCAGTGTTACTAACTGCTTCAACAGTTAAACCACTTGGAACAGTCATTTTTACAGGGTGTGAATAACCTGCATTTACTGTTAATTCATTACCTTGAACTTGAAAACGATATCCGACACCAATTATTTCTAATCCTTTTTCAAATCCTTTTGAAACTCCTTCAATCATATTTTTTATAATTGCATTTGTAGTTCCTTGCATAGCATTTGAAGAATCAGTTTCATCAGTTCTTTCTACAGCCAAAGTATTTCCATCTATTTTAACAATTACATTTTTAGAAATAGGGAAATCAAGTGAACCTTTAGGTCCTTTGACTGTGACTATATTGTTTTCAACTACTACGTTAACACCTTCAGGTATTGTTAGTGTTCTATTTCCAATACGACTCATTCTTTCTCCTCCTTTGTAATTGTTACCAAATATACGCTAAAACTTCTCCACCAAGGTTAGCCTTACGAGCATCTCTATCAACCATAAGTCCTTTTGATGTTGAAATTATTGCTATTCCTAAGCCATTTAAAACTCTTGGAATATCTTCACATTTAGCATATACACGTAATCCTGGTTTTGAAATTCTTTTAAGACCAGTAATTACTCTTTCTTTTTTAGCACCATATTTAAGTTCAATTGTCATCATACTTCCTTCGTCAGTAGATTCAATTTTATAACCATTTATATAACCTTCATTCTTTAAAATGTTAGCTATTTCAACTTTTAACTTAGATGTTGGTACTAAAACTTCATTATATTTCATCTGATTTGCATTACGAATTCTTGTAAGCATATCAGCAATTGGGTCAGTTACTACCATAATTATTCCTCCTCCCAAATTACCAACTTGATTTTTTTACGCCTGGAATTTGTCCATTATTTGCAAGTTCTCTAAAACAAATACGACATATACCAAACTTACTCATTACTGCATGAGGTCTTCCACATCTTTCGCAACGAGTATATTCACGTACCTTAAATTTTTGTGGTCTTTTTGATTTTATAATCATACTTTTCTTTGCCATATATATCCTCCATTACTTTCTAAATGGGATTCCTAGTCCACTTAACAAATCAAATGCTTCTTCATTAGTTTTAGCAGTTGTAACAAAAACTATATCCATACCACGTACTTTAACAACAGTATCATATTCTATTTCAGGGAATATTAGTTGTTCTTTTATACCTAAAGTATAGTTACCGCGTCCATCGAACGCTTTGTTTGATACACCTCTAAAATCTTTAACACGTGGAAGAGCTAATCTTATTAATTTTTCTAGGAAAACATACATATTTTCACCACGTAAAGTAACTTTACATCCTATAGGTGCGCCTTCTCTTACTTTAAATCCAGCTATTGATTTTCTAGCTTTAGTTACTACAGGTTTAGCACCAGTAATAAGTTCAAGATCAGCTACTGCAGCATCTAATAATTTACTATTAGTTGTTGCTTCTCCTACACCCATATTAATTACTATTTTTTCAAGTTTAGGTACTGCCATCAATGTTGTATAGTTATATTTTTCTTTTAAACTAGGAACGACTTCCTTTAAATATTTTTCTTTTAGGCGGTTCATAGATACCCTCCTTCCAATTAATCAATCTTTTCATTAGATTTCTTTGAAATTCTAACTTTTTTACCATCTTTATTTATTTCATGACCAATTCTAGTACTTTTACCAGATTTTGGATCTGTTATCATTATATTAGAAATATGAATAGGATTTTCTTTTTCAACTATTCCTCCAGTTTGGTTTTCAGAAGTTGGTTTTTGATGTTTCTTAACCATATTAATTCCTTCAACCACAACTTTATTCTTACTTCTTAGTATATGAAGTATTTTCCCGCTTTTGCCTTTATCTTTTCCAGCAATAACATTTACTTTATCTCCTACTTTAAAGTTCATAATTCATACTCCTTTCTATAATACTTCTGGTGCTAGTGAAATAATTTTCATGTATTCTTTATCACGAAGTTCACGAGCAACAGGACCTAATACACGTGTTCCAACTGGAGTTTTATCGTCCTTAATTAAAACGCATGCATTATCATCAAATTTAATATAAGAACCATCATCTCTTCTTACACCAAATTTTGTTCTTACTATTACAGCCTTTACGACTTTTCCTTCTTTAATTGTTCCATTTGGAGTTGCCTTTTTAACTGTACCAACAACTACATCTCCAATGTTACCTGTTTTAACTTTACTACCACCTAGTACTCTAATTACTAAAAGTTCTCTTGCGCCTGAATTATCAGCTACTTTTAAGCGACTTTCTTGTTGAACCATATTTATTTCCTCCTTTTTACAAATTGGACTATAAAATTACTGCTTCTTCAACTATCTCAACTAATTTATATTTCTTAGTTTTTGATATTGGTTTTGTTTCAATTATACGAACTTTATCGCCAATTTTAGCTTTATTATTTTCATCATGTGCAGCATATTTTTTAGAAGATTTAACTCTTTTTCCATATAATGGATGCTTACCATATGTTTCTACTAATACAGTAATTGTTTTATCGTTTTTAGCACTTACAACTTTACCAACTAGTTCTTGCTTTCTTATTTCTTTCATCTTGCCCTCCATTATTTATCTAATTCTCTTTCTCTAATTATAGTTTTCATTCTTGCTACTTCTTTTCTTAATTCATTAATTCTTGAAGGTTTTTCAAGATTACCTGTAGCAGATGCAAATCTTAAATTAAATAATTCTTCTTTATTAGCTTCAATCTTCTTTAATAATTCTTCAGTGGATAATTTTCTTATTTCTTTTGTTTCCATATTATTCACCACTTTCCTTCATAACGAATTTACATTTTATTGGTAATTTATGCATTGCAAGTCTTAATGCTTCTCTTGCTATTTCTTCTGAAACACCAGCAACTTCAAACATAATTTTACCTTTCTTAACAACTGCAACCCAACTATCAGGTGCACCTTTACCTTTACCTTGACGAGTTTCTAGAGGTTTTTTAGTAAGTGATAGATGAGGAAATATATTAATATATACCTTTCCACCACGTTTCATATAACGAGTCATAGCAACTCTGGCTGCTTCGATTTGTTGTTGTGTAATCCAAGCACCTTCCATTGCCATAAGTCCGTAAGTTCCATTGTGTAATTCAGTATTACCTTTTGCATGACCTTCGTAAGGTAATCTATGTACACGACGATATTTTGTCCTTGATGGTATTAACATAATTAATTACCTCCCTTAGCCTTTGTATTATTTCTTTCAGTTTTTTTATCTTGAAGTATTTCACCTTTATAGATCCATACTTTTACACCAATCTTACCGAATGTTGTATCAGCTTCTGCTGTTGCATAGTCAACATTTGCTCTTAGTGTATGTAGTGGGATAGTTCCTTCTGAATATCCTTCACTACGTGCTATATCAGCACCATTTAATCTTCCAGATACTGAAGTTTTAACTCCCTTAGCTCCAGCTTTCATAACATTTCTGATAGCTTTCTTTTGTGCCATTCTGAATGATGCACGGTTTTCGATTTGTGATGCAATACTTTTTGCAACTAGTGTAGCATCAAGATCTGGTTTCTTAATATCAACGATTGAAATTTGAATATTTTCATCAACTACTTTAGCGATTTCTTTTTTCAAATTCTCTATTTCTTCTCCGCCTTTTCCAATTATTACTCCAGGTTTAGCGGTATGTATAACGATTTCGCATCTTTTTGCATTTCTTTCGATATCAACAGCGCTAACTCCAGCATCTTTTAATCTTTTTTCTAGAAATTTACGGATTTTTAAATCGTTTTCTAGGTATTTACTAAAATCGCTTTTGTTTGCATACCAGTTAGCTTCCCAACCTCTGTTGATTCCAATTCTAAGTCCAATTGGACTAACCTTTTGTCCCATACATTAACCTCCTTTTAAGATTATTTTTCTGCCACAACTATAACAATGTGACTAGTTCTTCTGTCTTTGTGTCCTATATGACTTCTTGAATCAAACATATGTCTTTTCATTACAGGACCTGCATCTACTCTAGCTTCTTTAACATAAAGTTTATTTGCATCAAGTTTGAAATTATTAACTGCATTTGCTGTAGCTGAATTTAAAACTTTTAATACAAGTGTGCTAGATTTTTTGTTTCTGTTATTTAGTATGTTTACCGCATCATTTACATCTTTACCACGAATTAAATCAACAACTAATCTTGCTTTAATTGGTGATATTCTAAGAGACTTTGCGATTGCTTTTGCTTCCATATTCATATCCTCCTAGCCATTACTTTTTCTTGTTTTCGCCATGACCACCAAATTTACGAGTTAGTGCAAATTCTCCAAGTTTATGACCAACCATATCTTCAGTAACATAAACAGGGATAAATTCTTTGCCATTATGAACCGCAAATGTGTGCCCTATAAAGTCAGGGTATATTGTAGAACGGCGTGACCAAGTTTTAATAACTTCTTTCTTACCACTTTTATTTAGTTCTCTTACTCTATTTAATAATCTTTCAAATACGTAAGGACCTTTTTTAAGACTTCTTGCCATAAATAATCTCCTCCCTACTTACTACGACGGCGTACGATTAATTTATCAGACGCTTTTTTCTTTCTAGTTTTGTATCCTAGTGCTGGTTTACCCCAAGGAGTAACTGGTCCTTTACGTCCGATTGGAGCACGACCTTCACCACCACCATGTGGGTGATCATTAGGGTTCATAACAGATCCACGTACTGTAGGTTTGATTCCTAAGTGACGAGTTCTTCCTGCTTTTCCTAATTTAACAAGTTCATAGTCTTCATTACCAACTACACCAATAGTAGCATAGCAAGTACCAAGAACTAATCTTTGTTCACCACTTGATAGACGAAGCATTACATAATTTCCTTCTCTACCTAAAATTTGAGCACTTGAACCAGCGCTTCTTGCAAGAGATGCACCTTTACCTGGTTTTAATTCAATATTGTGAACTGTTGTACCAACTGGAATGTTTGAAAGTGGTAGGGCATTTCCTACTTTAATATCAACATTTTCTCCAGCAACAATAGTTGCTCCAGCTTTTAAATCCTTTGGTGCGATGATGTATCTTTTTTCACCATCTATATAATTTATTAGTGCGATGTTTGCACTTCTGTTTGGATCGTATTCGATAGTTGCTACTTTTCCAGCTATATCTCTTTTATCTCTCTTGAAATCTATTATTCTGTATTTTCTTTTTGCTCCTCCGCCATGATGTCTAACAGTTATTCTTCCTTGATTATTACGACCACCGTTTTTATTTAAACTAACTAATAAGCTTTTTTCAGGAGTATCTGTAGTAATCTCTTCGTTTACTAATGTACTCATCTTACGTCTTGCATTAGTAGTTGGCTTATAATTTCTAATTGCCATAATATCCTCCCTCTAACCAAGATCGATAGTTTGACCTTCTGCAAGTTTAACTATAGCTTTTTTAGCTCTGTTACTAACTCCTGCATAACGTCCTACTCTTCTTTTCTTAGTTTTAATATTTAATGTAGATATTTCTTCTACTTTTACTTTAAATATTTTTTCAATAGCATTCTTAATTTCAGTTTTTGATGCTTTTGGATCTACTTTAAATAAATACTTGTTTTCTTCTTGTGCTAAACGTGCACTCTTTTCTGTAACAATTGGTGCTTTGATTATTTCTAAATATTTTGTATTCATTATTTTAGCACCTCCTCTATAGCATTTAATGCTTCTTTTGTAACTAATACTTTTTCTGCTGCTATTAAATCAAGAACATTTATTTCTCCAGCTTCGATAAGTAAGATATTTGGAATGTTTCTTGAAGCAAGTATCATATTTTCATCTAATTCTTTAACAATAACTAATGTGCTAACTGTATCTAATTTTAATGATTTTAAAAGGTTAGCTAATTCTTTAGTTTTTGGTGTTTCAAGTTTTAATTCGTCAACTACAACGAAATCTTGAACTTTTGAAGCTACAGCGCTCTTTAATGCAAGGCGACGTTCTTTACGATTCATCTTTTTGCTGTAATCTCTTGGTTTTGGTCCTAGTGCGATTCCACCACCAACCCATTGTACAGCTCTAATTGAACCTTGACGTGCATGTCCTGTACCTTTTTGTCTCCAAGGTTTTCTTCCTCCACCGCTAACTTCTGAACGTGTTTTTGTGCTATGGGTTCCTTGTCTTAATGATGCCCTTGTTAAAATTATTGCATCATGTAAAACTTTATTATTTGGCTCAATACCAAATATTTCATCATTTAATTTAATGTCCTCTATTTTTTCACCTTTTGTGTTTAAAAGTGTTACTTTTGTCATCTTTAATTCCTCCCTTCATCATATTTAAATATTTTATTAACAATTAACTATGACGATTACTCTCCAGCTTCTTCTTTAGTTTCTTCTTCTACTTCTGTTTCTACTACAGGTGTTTCTTCGTAAGAGATAAGTTCTACTTGTTCATTTACTTTTTCACCTTTTTTAACAGATGTTCTAATCATAACTAAAGATTTCTTTGGACCTGGAACATTACCTTTGATTAAGATAACATTATTTTCTAAATCAACTGATACAACCTCTAAGTTTTGAATTGTTGTTGCAACATTTCCCATATGACCTGGTAATTTCTTACCTTTTAGCACGTGCATTGGTAATAGTGTTCCTAGTGAACCTACACCTCTATGATATTGTGATCCGTGACCCATTGGTCCACGACTTTGATTATAACGTTTAATAACGCCTTGGAAACCTTTTCCTTTGCTTACACCGCTTACATCAACGATTTCTCCTTCTTTGAATAAGTCAGCTGTAATTGTTTGACCAAGTGTATAGTCATTAACGTTTACTCCTCTAAGTTCTTTTAAGAAGCGCTTAGGAGCAGTATTTGCTTTTTTTGTATGACCAATTTTTGCTTTGTTAGAATTTTTTTCTTTCACTGTTACAGCACCAAGTTGAATTGCATCATAGCCGTCTTTTTCAACAGTCTTGATTTGTGTTACAACGTTAGGTTCTACTTCGATAACAGTTACAGGAATAAGTTTTCCATTCTTAGTAAAAACTTGAGTCATTCCTATTTTTCTACCTAAGATTCCTTTCATTTTTCTTTCCTCCTAATGATTATTGTTTGATTTGAATGTCAACACCACTTGGAAGTTCAAGATGAGTTAATGCATCTATTACTTCTTTATTTGGATTTTTAACATCAATTAGTCTTTTATGCGTACGCATTTCAAATTGTTCACGAGAATCTTTATATTTGTGAACAGCTCTTAAAATAGTGAATTTTTCTACATCTGTTGGTAGTGGTACTGGTCCACTTACTTTTCCTCCAGATCTTTTAATAGTTTCAACTATTTTTGTAGCAGCATTGTCAAGAATTCTATGATCATATGCTTTTAATTTAATACGAACAACGTTTGACATATTAAATCCTCCCTTCGCCTATATCTTCGTATAGACTTGCTCCGTGTAAATAACCTGAATTAGCCTAGCAACTTTGCCTGGTGTATCAGCAACCTCACACATCTAAGCAGCCACACGCTTAAGAGTATATCATAGAGAACCTTTAAAATCAAGGATTTTTTTACTTTTTGTTTTATTATTTCTTTTTATAAGAAACTTTGCTACAATTACAAAAAAAATTCTAGAAAAATTCTAGAATCCTATCGTTTTTTTGAAAAAATTGCAGCTGTAGAATTATCTTTTCCAGCTTCAATATATTCTTTATATTCAAATTCACCCTTTTGTTCTTTTCTATAAGACCTTGTAGTATTTGCAGCATCTATGAGTGCACTAGCAATTTTCTCTTTAGGTGTATTGGCAGTTATGGCCATAATTCTGCTATCTGATAGGCAATCTGTTACTCCATCGCTTAATAATACTAATGAATCATAGTCTGTGTTTTTAATTCTATACATATGCGGTCTTAATGGTCTTTCTGGATTAAGTGAGCCTATGCAACTTGTAATTATATTTGAATATATGTGAAATCTCATATCATCTTTTCTTCTTATATAGCCAGCATCATAATATTTTTGAACTTGTGAATCATCTTTTGTGACTTGTATCAACTCATTATTTTTTACTATATATCCCCTAGAATCTCCAACAGAAGATACTAAAGTTTCATTCTTGCCAACTATTCCACATAAGAATGTCGTTTGTGAACCATTTTTTGTTCTGACAACTTCTCTATTCATTTCTTGAATCTTTTGACTTAATTTTGCTCTTAACATATCCATATTTTCAAAGTCTTCTTTTTTTAATCCTTTAAACCATTCAAGCATTTCTTCAGCAACATAGCTACTTGCTGCTCCTCCATTTTGTGAGCCACCAACACCATCTGCCACTAAAAGCATTTTATAATCTTTGTTTTTTGGGTATTCGGATAATAAAACAGAATCTTCTTGAGTTAGTTTTACATTTCCAATTGATGATGATGCAAACATAGAAGTTCCAACCATATATTCAACATTCTTTTTCTGAAGTTGAACTCCATGAATAATATCGCTTTCACATTTATTTATGTTATCGTGAAAAATTCTTAAATTTTTGGGTTTTATTTCCTTATTTTCCTCTCTTGAAAGATAACGAATACAATCTATTATACTTGGGGATACATAACTATCTAGTTTTTTTAAATTTACACCATTATTTGGATAATATCTATTTTGAGTAAACGAATAAGCTAATGCTTTAAGGAAATCAGGATCACTTTTTAAGAAAGAAACAACCTCATTCTTTTTTATTTTTAAATCTTTTAAGCTGTCATAAAATTTTACACAATTTGCTTTTCCTGATAAATTTCCTGCTCTTAAGTCTATTTTGCTTACTCTAAGCGCTTGAATTGCTATCTCTTTAATAACATCATCTAGAGTAAGGTCTTCTATCATTCTTCTAGCTTTGTTACTTGATGTTATATGGTTCTGCATTCGTCCACTAAATAACATTCCACGAATAATTCCCTCTGGAGTTCCTTCTGGATGAGCTTTAAGTGTTTCAATTATTGCATAATCAATTTTTTCTAATCTTTGCATATCTTACTCCTTATCATTTTATTTTTCTAGTATAGTTATTTTTTTCCTTATTTCTTCTTTTGTAATATTTTCTTTCTTGTATAATTCTTCTGGTGTTCCTTGTTCAATAAACTTATCGTTAAATCCCAATGACATAACCTTTCCATTATAATTTAGTTCCATTAACTTAGATGATACCATAGAGGTTAATCCACCATTTAATACATTATCCTCTATTATTAATATATTATAATGCTTTTTTGAAAGAAACTCTAGCATTTTATCATCAATTGGTTTCAGAAAACAAGCGTTTATTATCATCGAATGTAATTTGTACTCTTTTTTTGTTAGATATGCCTTTATAAGCATTCTTCCTGAAGCGATTATCGCAGTTTTTTGACCGTTATCAACAATTTCCCATTTACCTTGTATAATTTTGTCAAGCGGCTTTATTTTAAATTCATCTCCACCCCTTGGATATCTTATTGCTATTGGGCCACTTTGTTTAATAGCCCATCTCAACATTTTTTCCACTTCTTCTGTGGATTTTGGTGATAAAATTTTTATATTTGGGATTAAAGATAAATATGACACGTCAAAAATTCCTTGGTGAGTTTCGCCATCACTACCAACAATTCCAGCTCTATCTATTGCAAAAATCACATGTAAATTTTGCATACATACATCGTGAACAATTTGGTCAAATGCTCTTTGCAAAAAAGTTGAATATATTGCCACTACAGGAACTAAATTCTCCTTTGCAAGACCCGCTGCAAAAGTTGTCGCATGCTCCTCAGCAATTCCAACATCAAAACTTCTGTCCTTAAATTCTTCAAAGAATTTCTTTAAACCAACACCATCTTTCATCGCTGCTGTTATAGCTACAATATTTTTATTTTCTCTTCCTATTTTCACCATTGCATTTCCAAAAGCATTTGAATATGTATCTTTTTCTTCGATAATAATCCCTTTGTTTTTATCAAAAGGAGAAATTGCATGATATATATCAGGATTTTCTAAAGATTTTTGATAACCAAGTCCTTTTTTAGTTACCACATGTATTATTACTGGTCCATCTAAAATCTGAGCTTTTTTAAATACCTTTGTCATCAATGAAATATCATGACCATCAAGAGGGCCAATATATGTTAATCCCATCGCTTCAAAATACTTGGAAGGGACTAAAAAGGTTCTTAATCCGTCTTTCATTCTGGCCAAAACTTTTGACATTGCATTTCCAATTTTTGTGTCGTCCAAAGAATGCTTAATTTTATTTTTAACTTTTAAATATCGTTCATTTATACTTATTCTACTCAAATAACTCGAAAGGCCCCCAACATTACTTGATATGCTCATACCGTTATCATTTAAGATAATAATCATTTTTGTCTTGTTATATCCAAGATCATTTAAAGCTTCTAGACTCATACCACTACTTATACTGCCATCACCAATAACACTTACAACATTATATTTTTCATTTTTTATGTCTCTTGCTCTTGCAAAACCTAGTGCAGCAGATATAGAGGTACTGCTGTGTCCAGTCTCAAAGAAATCATATTTGCTTTCTTTTGGATATGGAAATCCTCTTAAGCCTTTATACTTTCTAAGAGTATCAAAATCTTTTCTTCTTCCCGTTAGCATCTTATAAACATAGCTTTGATGCCCAACATCAAATATTACTCTATCGTTTGGAAAATCAAAACTAGATACGAGAGCAATAGTTAACTCCACTACACCAAGGTTAGATGCTAGGTGCCCGCCGTTTTTTGATACTTTATCTATTAAAAATTCTCTTATTTCACCAGATAGTTTTTTTTTCTCTTTAATTGTTAATTTTTTTACATCCTCAGGTGAATTTATTTTTTCCAACATTTTTATTACCTCTTGTTTCTTCTATAC
>ERZ857969.2326-NODE-2326-length-22070-cov-3.719509_pt1 | contig 22070 bp, 20 predicted proteins | sample MGYA00519864_ERZ857969 | MGnify/ENA primary metagenome ERZ857969 (study PRJEB31778, sample SAMEA3449382) | human gut metagenome | biome: human gut; feature: human-associated habitat; material: faeces | place: United Kingdom | collected 2010/2012 ... | reverse complement strand
TGGTGGATGCGGATGCAAAAGTAGCGGATATGCTGCGCCGTTCCAAAAAACCGGTCGTTTTGGTAGTCAACAAGGTTGACAGTTTTGAAAAATACATGGCGGATGTCTATGAATTTTATAATTTAGGAATTGGAGATCCGGTTCCGGTATCTGCGGCCTCCAGACTGGGGATCGGAGATTTGCTCGATGAGGTTATTGCACAGTTCCCACAGGGAAGTGCAACAGATGAAGAGGACGAAAGACCAAGGATCGCAATTGTAGGAAAGCCGAATGTAGGAAAATCCTCCCTGATCAACCGTCTGCTCGGTGAGCAGCGTGTTATCGTATCCGATATTGCGGGTACGACAAGAGATGCGATCGATACAGACATTAAATACAATGGAAAAGAATATGTATTTATTGATACGGCAGGACTGCGCCGCAAAAATAAGATCAAAGAAGATATTGAAAGATACAGTATCATCCGTGCCGTGACAGCCGTAGAACGTGCAGATGTCGTAATGATCGTCATTGACGCAACCGAGGGTGTGACGGAGCAGGATGCGAAAATCGCAGGAATCGCACATGACAGAGGAAAAGGGATCATCATAGCGGTCAATAAGTGGGATGCCATTGAAAAGAATGATAAGACGGTCAAAGAGCATACAGACAGGATCCGTCAGATTTTAAGTTTTATGCCTTATGCAGAGATCATCTTTATTTCGGCAAAGACCGGTCAGAGACTGCATCGTATCTATGAAATGATCGATGTTGTCATTGAGAATAACTCCATGCGTGTGGCAACCGGTGTACTCAACGAGATCATGACAGAGGCAGTGGCTATGCAGCAGCCTCCTTCTGACAAGGGAAAACGCCTGCGTCTTTACTATATTACACAGGTAGCGGTAAAACCGCCGACATTTGTTATTTTTGTCAATGACAAACAGTTAATGCATTTCTCCTATACACGATATATTGAGAACCGTATCAGGGATGCGTTTGGATTTAGGGGAACATCCCTAAAATTCATCATCCGGGAGAGAAAGGAAGGTTAGACTATGACAGTGGGCAGGATCATCTGTATTCTGATTGGCTACGCCATAGGACTGTTTCAGACGGGATATATCTATGGAAAAACACAACATATTGATATCAGGGAACACGGAAGCGGAAATGCGGGAACGACTAATACTCTGCGTACACTTGGTTTTAAAGCAGGAGCGATCACATTTGCGGGGGATTGTGGAAAAGCAATCCTTGCCATTTTTATCTCCTGGCTGATCTTTCATGAGCAATATCCGGAAGGAATCAAATTATTGGGGATGTATGCCGGCTTAGGTGCGGTTTTAGGGCATAACTATCCGTTTTATATGAAGTTTAAAGGTGGAAAAGGAATTGCCTGTACTACGGGGGTAATCTTAGCGTTCCATTGGCAGATGGCACCGTTATGTATCGGACTGTTTATTGTAGTGGTGCTGCTGACGCAGTATGTCTCTTTGGGTTCGATCCTGTTAGTCAGTGTCTTTTTTATCGAACTTTTATTGTTTGGCCAGACCGGGCATCTTCCGGTCGCAGATACATATCTGCCGGAAATCTATGTCTTAGGTGGGATTTTTACACTGATGGCGATCTGGAGACACCGGGCGAACATCAAACGGTTGTTGAGTGGAACAGAGAATAAGTTAAATCTGTTTAAAAAGAAATAAGACGTATCAGAAAACTGAAAATAAAAGGGGAAGAGGGTGGTTCCGCCGGCTTGCGGAGCCACCCTCTTTAGGGTAATGAGAAAATGAAAAACTACGTTGTTATCTTTTAATGATGACAATTTTATAATAAATAGAAATTGTGACAAATATTTGACTTGATTATAAAAAAAATATGAAGAAAAATAAAAAAAGTAGAAACTTCTAATAAGTGATTAGAGGTTGACTTCATATAGTAGAAGTGATAGGATAATAAGACACACAATATATAGTGTAAAAATAAAAGAAACATAATAACACATACAAAATGTGGGTAACATAATATAGAACTTCAGTCTACATAAAGAAACACCGGAGGGATGGTTGGAATGATCAAAGTAGTAAAAAAAGACGGAACAAAGGAAGATTTTAACGTACAGAAAGTGGTAGTGGCGGTCAACAAATCAGCATACCGTGCATTGATCACATTTACACAGGAGGAGTTGGATTTCATCTGCCAGTTTGTCGAAGAAAAAGTCAAAGAGATGCAGATCACCGAGATACCGATCGCTACGATGCATAATATCGTGGAGGGTGCCTTAGAGCGTGTCAACCCGATCGTGGCAAAGAGCTATCGTGATTACCGCAATTACAAGCAGGATTTTGTACAGATGTTAGACGAGGTCTACAAAAAGAGCCAGTCCATTATGTACATTGGCGATAAAGAAAATTCCAATACAGACAGTGCTTTGGTCTCCACCAAACGAAGCCTGATCTTTAACGAGTTAAATAAAGAGTTGTACAAAAAATTCTTTATGACCACCGAAGAGATCCAGGCATGCCGTGACGGCTATATTTATGTACATGATATGTCTGCAAGAAGAGATACGATGAACTGCTGCCTTTTCGATGTGGAGAATGTCTTACGGGGCGGATTCGAGATGGGAAATCTCTGGTATAACGAGCCAAAGACCCTAGACGTAGCCTTTGATGTCATCGGAGATATCGTGTTAAGTGCAGCAAGCCAGCAGTATGGCGGTTTTACCGTGCCGAGTGTAGAAAAGATCTTAGAGCCTTATGCACAGAAATCCTATAAAAAATATAAAGAAAAATATTTAGGACTCGGATTGAGTGAGGAGCGTGCCGAGGAAGAGACCATCAAGGATATTAAGAGAGATTTTGAGCAGGGTGTTCAGGGATGGGAATATAAATTCAATTCCGTATCCTCAAGCCGTGGAGATTATCCGTTTATCACGATGACCTTTGGAACAGGAACGAAGCGTTTTGAAAAAATGGCATCCATTGCCATGTTAACGGTACGCCAGAAAGGTCAGGGCAAGGCAGAGTGCAAAAAACCGGTACTGTTTCCAAAACTGGTATTTTTATATGATGAAAGCCTGCACGGACCGGGCGGCGAGTTAGAGGATGTCTTTGAAGCCGGTATCGAGTGCTCAAGACATACGATGTATCCGGATTGGCTGAGCTTGACCGGAAAAGGTTATATTGCCTCTATGTACAAGCAGTATGGAGAGATCATCAGTCCGATGGGCTGTCGTGCGTTTTTATCTCCTTGGTATGTGGAGGGCGGTATGTATCCAAAGGATGAAAATGACAGACCGCGTTTTGTGGGACGGTTCAATATTGGCGTGGTCAGCCTGCACCTTCCGATGATCTTAGCAAAGGCCAGACATGAGAGCAAAGATTTTTAAGAGGTATTAGACTATTATTTAGAGCTGATCCGTCAGATCCACATCCGTACCTATGCTTATTTAGGTGAGATGCGTGCTTCCACGAATCCGTTAGCTTACTGCGAAGGCGGATTTTACAATGGAAATCTGAACTATAACGATAAGATCAAACCGCTGTTAAAGACGGCAACCGCATCTTTTGGAATTACGGCATTTAATGAACTGCAGGAGCTGTATAACGGAAAATCCTTAGTAGAGGATGGACAGTTTGCGATCGAAGTATTAGAACATATCAATAAAAAGATTAATGAATTTAAGGAAGAGGATGGAAACCTCTATGCGATCTATGCGACACCGGCAGAGAATCTGTGTGGACTACAGGTAAAGCAGTTCCGCAAAAAATACGGGATCATTGAAAATGTTTCTGACAGGGAATATGTCAGCAACGGATTCCACTGCCATGTGACCGAGGATATCACACCGATCCAGAAACAGGATTTAGAATACCGCTTCTGGGAGCTTAGCAATGGTGGAAAGATCCAGTATGTGAAGTATCCGATCAATTACAATGTAGAGGCGGTCAAAACACTGGTACGCCGTGCAATGGAGATGGGATTTTATGAAGGAGTCAATCTGTCACTTGCGTACTGTGATGACTGTGGACATCAGGAGTTAGAGATGGATGTATGCCCAAAATGCGGCAGCCGTAATCTGACGAAGATTGAACGTATGAATGGCTATCTCTCCTATTCAAGAGTAAAGGGAGATACCAGACTCAACGATGCCAAAATGGCAGAAATATCAGAGAGAAAGAGCATGTAGGAGGCAGAATGCGTTACCATAATATTACAAAGGACGATATGTTGAATGGAGACGGCTTAAGAGTCGTACTGTGGGTATCAGGATGTGACCACTGTTGTAAGGAATGTCACAATCCGATCACCTGGGACCCAAACGGCGGACTTGTGTTTGATGAAGAGGCAAAAGAAGAATTATTTGAGGAACTGAAAAAAGATTATGTTTCCGGAATTACGTTCAGCGGTGGAGATCCACTCTATGCGGGCAACCGTGAAGATGTTTTAAAATTAGCAAAAGAAGTACATGAGAGATTTCCCGAAAAGACGATCTGGATGTATACGGGATTTGTCTGGGAGAGCATTGACGGGTTAGAAGTCATGGACTATGTCGATGTGTTAGTGGATGGAGAATTTGTAAAAGAAGAGGCAGACCCACAGCTTCACTGGAAGGGAAGTGCCAATCAGAGAGTGATCGATGTAAAAGCGACAAAAAAGAGTGGAGAAGTCGTCTTACACTGTGCTTAAAGCCGTTTACCAATAAGAAAAAGATGGAGATTCAGAAACAATGCAAAAAATCAGAATTAAATATTTTACAGATAAAATAGATAAATTAGAGTATATTGAGGGAAAATCCGACTGGATCGATCTTCGCGCATCAGAAACCGTGGAATTAAAGGCAGGCGAGTTCAAGCTGATCCCGTTAGGAGTAGCCATGGAGCTGCCAAAGGGTTATGAAGCCCACGTCGTACCACGCAGTTCCACTTTTAAGAACTATGGACTCCTTCAGACGAACAGCTGCGGTATCATTGACTGTACCTACTGTGGAGATGAGGATATGTGGAGAATGCCGGTCTATGCAACCAGAAACACGGTGATCAAACAGAATGACCGTATCTGCCAGTTCCGTATTTTTGAAAATATGCCGACCATTCAGTTTGATGAGACTGCATCCTTAGACAATGAGAACCGTGGTGGCTTCGGTTCAACCGGAAAACAATAGATTCGTCAATCTGTACAGGAACGTGGATAAATTTTGTGGAATCCCTGCATAGTAATTATGCAGGGATTTTTATATCATAAAAGCAGGACATCAAAAGAACGTGATGTAGAAAAATCGTCAGAATGGATAAGGAGAAGAAAGCTATGGCAAGTTTATCATTAAAAGGGATCGGAAAACGTTATCCAAATGGATTTGAGGCAGTCAAGGATTTTAATTTAGAGATTGAGGACAAAGAGTTTATTATATTTGTAGGACCTTCTGGATGTGGAAAATCCACAACACTTCGTATGATCGCAGGATTAGAAGAGATCACGACCGGAGATCTGTTCATCGATGGAAAACGCATGAATGAAGTAGAACCAAAAGACCGTGATATTGCGATGGTATTTCAGAATTATGCGTTGTATCCGCACATGACGGTATTTGACAATATGGCATTTGGGTTAAAGCTTCGTAAGGTGCCAAAAGAGGAGATTGAGCAGAAAGTATTAGAAGCTGCAAAAATATTAGATTTAGAGCAGCTTTTAGACAGAAGACCAAAGGCTCTTTCCGGTGGTCAGCGTCAGAGGGTGGCAATGGGACGTGCGATCGTGCGGAATCCAAAAGTCTTTTTAATGGATGAGCCGCTTTCTAATCTGGATGCAAAATTAAGAGTCCAGATGCGTGCAGAGATTGCAAGCCTGCATCAGCGTTTAGGAGCAACGATCATCTACGTTACACATGACCAGACCGAGGCAATGACACTTGGTACAAGGATCGTCGTATTAAAAGATGGTGTGATCCAGCAGGTAGATACGCCAAAGAAGCTCTATAACGAGCCGCAGAACCTCTTTGTGGCAGGATTTATCGGCTCTCCGCAGATGAACTTTATTGATGCGGTATGTAAGGTACATGGTGAGGAAGTCCGTTTAGAGTTCGGTGATTTTTCGATCGTACTGCCGCCACAGAAAGCAAAAAAACTGATCGACGGAGGATATGCGGATAAAACCGTTGTAATGGGAATCCGCCCGGATGATATCGACGATTCACAGATTCAGATCGAGACTTATGGAGACACGGTCATTGAAGCAGATGTAACCGGATATGAGCTGTTAGGCTCTGAAGTACTGCTCTATTATACGGTAGCAGGCGTGAACATGACTGCCCGTGTGGATGCAAGAACAACGGCAAAGATCGGAGATCACATCCGACTGGCATTAGACCCGGAAAAGATCCATGTCTTTGATAAAGAGAGCGAACTGACCATTACAAATTAAAAGTCAGAAATCGTGAGAAATGAAAGATGATCAGAAATAAGACATAATGGGAATAAGAAATGATCAAGAATACGAGAGTATACAGGATGCAGGAAATACGAACAGAGTATTTCCTGCATCTTTTTTCTTTTAAACCGGAAAAGAGTCTGTTACAATAAAAAGAGAAAATTGGAGAAAAATGGTGGAATATGTTACAGATTTTTATTATTAATTCTTTTTCCGGGGACGAGACCACGACGATAGGGATCCGGGAAGAGCTTGAAAAAATAAAAGATATGGAATATCTGGTATTCAATTCGGAATATCCCGGACATGAAGGTGAGATGGCAAGGCAGATGTGCAACCTGTTCCCGGAGGAGAGGATTCGGTTTTATGCATGTGGAGGAACAGGAACTTTCCGCAATATTTTAAAAGGAGTGCCGGAAGAGGACTTAGGCAGGGTGGAGATCGCAGAAGCTGCCTACGGGCTGACGAATGACTTTTTGAATATCTATGGCGAAGAGCGGGAAAAATTCAAAGACTTTCGGAATTTTATTGCAGGAAAAGTGCAGCCGCTGGACTATCTGCAGACTTCGATAGGCCCGGCACACAATACCGTGTCACTGGGGTTAGACGGTCTGATCTTACGCGGAGTCCTGCATTTAAAAAAATTGCCGTTCTGTAAGGGCAGAGTTCCTTATTTCATCTCATCGGGTCTGGCAATCTTAAGTACCAGGACACTGGATTTAGAGATTGAGGCAGATGGAGAAATATTCAGCGGCAGATACTGTGAAGTGGCATTTGGCAATGGAAATCTTTTGGGTGGTAACTTCCATTTTGGGGGAGAGGCAGATCCGACCGATGGAAAGATGAAGATGATCTTAGTGCCGGGAAGAGGATTTTTTTATAAGATGAAAATGCTGTTTGCAGCAATCCTGAACAGGCAGGAAGTGTTAGAAAATTCATCTAGTTGGCGTATGGTGTCAGAGGCAAAGATCAGGAATAAAGAGGGCGTGCCTTTGAGTATTAATGTAGATGGAGAACTTGAGATCGCAGAAGAGTTTACGATTCGGGTGAACCGGGGAGGAATGCAGTTTGTAGAGCCAAAGGATATTGACAGGAGTAATATAACATGGAAGAAAAAAGTAGATTTGCACAAATATTGATATTTTGGGATGCAGTCCTGTTAGGAACCCTGATCTTTATCAGTCTCAGTGTAAAGCCGGGGCTTAGGTGTTTATGGCTGCATTCGGCGATGCTCGCAGAATGTGCCATAGGACTTCTTATTTTAGGAATCCTCACCTTCGGGAAAAGTGAGCCGGATATAGTGCATGGACGTCTTTTTACCGTTATGATAGGAGGGATTTCCTTACAGCTTGTTCTTTATTACGACCAGCCGCTGATCCTTCATACATTTTTACTGATCCTGATGCTGACCATCACTATTTACAGGAATTTTTCGCTGTGTAAATTCGCAATGGTGGAGATGATGGTGCTTTATCTGGTGAGTGTGCTGTATTACTGGAATGTTGGCTTTGGAGATAATGTCAGTGTGATGTACTCGGTAGTAGCAGCAGGCGGTGTACTCGGAGGAAGTTTTATCTTATCCTGCATCTTAGGAACAGAGGAAAAGAACCGGAGGATCATCCGGGAAAACCGACAGACCTCGATCGATATGCTGCGCCTTGTCGAGATGAAAAAAGAAGAAGCAGAGCATCTTGCCGAGGTAAAGAGTGTCTTTTTAGCCAATATGTCCCATGAGATACGGACACCGATGAATGCCGTACTGGGAATGAATGAGATGATTCTGCGTGAGAGCAGTGAGGAAGAGATCGTGGAATATGCAAAAAACATAGAGCGTGCCGGAGAGACGTTAATGTCCCTGATCAATGATGTTTTGGATATTTCTAAGATAGAATCCGGAAAGATCGAGATCCATTCGGATGAATATAAATTAGAGACCTTAGTAGATGATCTGATGAATTTAGTCAGTGTAAAGGCAGAAGAAAAGGGCTTAGAGATCCGACAGGAATTTGATCAGGACATTCCGGGCAGACTTTATGGAGACGAACTGCGTATCAAGCAGATACTGATCAACGTACTAAATAATGCCATTAAGTATACCGATAAGGGAACGATCACATTTGGGCTGTCGTGGGAACAGACAGAGCCGGATAGCATGCTGTTGAAGATCCGGGTTACGGATACCGGGATCGGAATGAAGGAAGAGGAGCTAAAGCATATCTTTGATGCCTTCCAGCGTCTCGATGAAAAGAGAAACCAGTCGGTCGAAGGAACCGGACTTGGTATGACAATCACAAAGCAGTTGATAGAGTTGATGGGTGGAAAGATTTCCGTTCGCAGTAAATATGGAAAGGGAACGACTTTTTACTTAGAACTGCCACAGGAGATTTTAGACCCTGCACCGGCACAGTTCCAAAGAAAGAGGAAAAAAGCAGAGCAGCAGTACCGTGTATCTTTCGTTGCACCGGGAGTACGGATCCTTGCCGTGGATGACAATCCGATGAACTTAGCGGTATTAAGGGGACTTTTAAAAAAGACAGAAATGCAGGTGGATTTAGTACAGAGCGGCTTAGAAGCCATTGCAGCAGTACAAAAAGAGCGGTATGATATGATCTTAATGGATCACATGATGCCCAAAATGGATGGTATTGAAACCATGAAACAGATCCGCCGTCTTGCGGGAAACCAGAATCCGATGGCACCGATCATTGTTCTGACGGCAAATGCAACGGCAGGCTCCCAGAAACAATATATAGAAGAGGGCTTTGATGACTATTTGGCAAAACCGGTGCAGAGTGAAAAATTAGAGCAGATGATCTTTGAATATCTGCCAAAGCGCATGATACAAAAAAGGGATATGGAAGAGTCAAAACGCCCGGAACCGTGGAATGATGAAAAAATCTGCAAAGAGCTGTCTTTTTATGGGATTGATGTACCGGCAGGCTTATGCTATTTCAATCAGGATATGGAGCAGTATATCAGTGCTGCAAAGACATTTTTACAGCATGCAAAAGAAAAAGAGCAAAAGCGGAAGAATTCTTTAGAAGCAGGAGACTTAAAAGGCTATACCATAGAAGCACATTCCCTAAAAAGCAACGGCAGACTGTTAGGGGATGAGCAGCTAGGAAGTATGGCAGAGGAATTAGAGATGGCAGGAGTCAGAGGCGAACTGGATGTGATCCGGGAAAAAGATGCGTTATTAGAAGAACGGGTCAACCGTATTACAGAGGCTATCCGCTGGCTGCTTGCCTATACAGAGCAGGATGCAGAAAAAAAGGCGATTGGTCAGGGCATTCCGTTAGAAGAATATGAGAAGCAGAAACAGCGGTTAACAGAACTGATCGAAGACTATGAAGAGGAAGAGGCATCTGAACTGATCCTGAAATTACAGGAGCAGGGCGCAGATGAAAAGCAAAGTGAAGAACTCGAAAAGGTCCGACAGTGTTTAGAAGAATTTGCATATAAGGATGCCTTAAAATATTTAAAGTAGGAAAGGAACGAAGAGATTGAAAGACAAAAAGCTGCAGGAAGTGTTAACGGAGATCAGGGAAATAGCGGGAATGGATGCGGCACTGTTTTCAGATGCGGCAGAATTGCTCGTGGCACCATTTTCGGATATGAATATACGAAAAACAGATGTAAAAGCCTTTTTGTCTTTGGATCAGGCAGAGTGGCAGCAGGAGGAGTTTTATTTTTTTAAGATTACGATACCGGAAGCAGCTTATGTTCTAGTGTTACCGCAGATTGCCACAGAAACCGTGCTGGTCGGAAGGTTAGCAGTCTGTCAGATACGGAATCTGCTTTCATTAGAAACACAGCCGATGAGCCGGGAGCAGTTCATTTTAGAGGTATTGCATGGAAAGTTGGAACCGACAGAGGTTTTAAATACGATGCAAAGATTGCACATTGCATCTTCTGCATGGATGGTCTATGTCCTTCGGACGCTGGGAAAGACAGAGACCGCCTGTATGGAGACCTTAAAAAATCTTTTTTGTGACAGAAGACATGATTTTTTATTACCGATCGATGAAGAGACGATCGTGCTTGTAAAAGATGTGAAGGATAGGAAAGAACCGTCTGAAATAGAGAGCATCGCATACCGGATCTTAGACAATGTACAGGCAGAGGCCATGCAGCAGTTACACATCGGATACGGCAGACTAGCGGAAGAACTGATCGGGATTTCAAAATCCTATGAGCAGGCATTACAGGCATTAGAGATTGGCAGTATCTTTGAAATGCGGCACAGTGTGATGGCATATGAACGGCTTGGTGTGGGCAGGCTGGTCTATGAGTTGCCAAGAGAGTCGGGAGAGCGGTTTTTAGAAGAGGTGTTCTCCGGCAAAGAAGGGGAACTTGAGGAGGAGGATCTGGGTACGATCGAACGTTTCTTAGAGAATAACCTGAATATTTCAGAGACGGCAAGACAGATGTATATCCATCGGAATACGTTAGTATACCGTTTAGAACGGGTACAGAAAATGACAGGACTGGATGTAAGGAGATTTGAGGATGCCATGAAGCTGCGGCTGGCATTGATGATCCGGACAGATCTGAAACACCGGTCTTTACAGGGATTGTAAACAGCTCCGGCAGGTGCTTTTGGAGGATTTCTAAAAGTATCTGCCGGAGAAACTGTGTTGAAAAAAAAAGTAAGGCTGTGCTATACTAGAAAAAGTATGGCAGAAATGAGATAAGGAAGGAAAGAGACATGGCAGGAAAAGAGAAATATGATGCCGGCAGTATTGCAGTTCTGGAAGGGTTAGAGGCAGTTCGTAAAAGACCCGGAATGTATATCGGAAGTGTAACAAGAAAAGGCTTAAATCATTTAATATATGAAATTGTAGACAATGCGGTAGATGAGCATTTAGCAGGCAACTGTGACACGATTCATGTCACCTTAGAGGCAGATGGTTCCTGTACCGTAGAAGATAACGGACGGGGAGTGCCGGTTGGAATGCATGAAAAAGGAATTCCGGCAGCACGTCTGGTATTTACCACACTGCATGCGGGAGGAAAATTCGACGATTCCGCATACAAGACAAGTGGTGGTCTGCATGGAGTCGGTTCTTCGGTAGTCAATGCTCTTTCTGAATATATGGATGTACAGATCAGCAGGGAGGGTGTGATCCACCATGACCGTTACGAGCGTGGAATCCCTGTGTTAGAGTTAGAGAACGGACTTCTTCCGGTGATTGGAAAGACAAAAGCGACCGGAACGAAGATTAATTTTCTTCCGGATGCGGAGATTTTTGAAAAGACGAGGTTTAAAGAGGATGAGGTCAAAAGCAGATTACATGAGACAGCATATCTGAATCCGGCACTGACCATTATCTATGAGGACAAGCGGTTAGAAGAACCGGAAAAGATCGTATTCCATGAGGAGGATGGGATCATCGGGTTTGTCAGAGATCTGAATAAAAAATGTGAAACACTTCACGAGGTGGTCTATTTTAAAGGCGAAAATGAAGGCATTACCGTGGAGGCTGCATTTCAGTATACAACGGAATTCCATGAAAACATTTTCGGATTCTGTAACAATATCTATAATGCAGAGGGCGGAACGCATATTACAGGCTTTAAAACCGTCTTTACGAGTGTCATCAACCAGTATGCGAGAGAGCTTGGGATATTAAAAGAAAAGGATGCAAACTTTACGGGGGCAGATGTCCGAAACGGTATGACAGCCGTTGTATCCATCAAGCATCCGGATCCTCGATTTGAAGGTCAGACCAAGACAAAGTTAGACAATCAGGATGCCTCCAGGGCAACCGCAAAGATTACGGGAGACGAGATACAGCTTTATTTTGATAAAAATTTAGAGGATTTAAAGGCGGTCATTTCCTGTGCGGAACGTGCGGCAAAGATCCGTAAGACAGAGGAAAAAGCCAAGACAAATCTTTTGACAAAGCAGAAGTTTTCCTTTGATTCTAATGGAAAGTTAGCGAACTGTGAAAGCAGGGATGCCTCCCAGTGTGAAATCTTTATTGTCGAGGGAGATTCCGCGGGCGGTTCGGCAAAGACAGCCAGAAACCGTAATTTTCAGGCAATTCTTCCAATCCGTGGAAAAATCTTAAATGTGGAAAAGGCAACGATCGACAAAGTACTTGCCAATGCAGAGATCAAGACGATGATTAATGCTTTCGGCTGTGGATTTTCGGAAGGTTTCGGAAACGATTTTGATATTTCTAAGCTGCGTTATGACAAGATCATCATTATGACCGATGCCGATGTGGATGGAGCGCATATCTCCACCTTGCTGTTAACACTGTTTTATCGTTTTATGCCGGAACTGATCTCAGAGGGACATGTTTATATCGCGATGCCGCCTCTCTATAAAGCTATTCCATCGAAAGGGCAGGAAGAATATCTCTATGATGATGCTGCATTAGCGAAGTATCGTAAGAGACAAAAAGGCAATTTTACCCTGCAAAGATACAAAGGTTTAGGAGAGATGGATGCCGAACAGCTTTGGGAGACTACGTTAGACCCAAAGACCAGGATGTTAAAACAGGTGGTCATTGAAGATGGAAAGATGGCATCGGATGTAACCGAGATGTTAATGGGCTCGGATGTTCCGCCAAGACGTGCTTTTATCTATGAGCATGCAAATGACGCGGAACTGGATGTATAGGAGGAAAAGCATGGAAGCAAGAGCAGAGAATCTAATCAGAACAGAATATTCGGAGGTCATGCAGAAAGCCTATATTGATTATGCGATGAGCGTTATTATTGCAAGAGCCCTTCCGGATGTAAGAGACGGACTTAAACCGGTACAAAGACGTACCTTATATGATATGCATGAACTGGGGATCCGCTACGACAGACCGTATCGAAAATGTGCGAGAATTGTCGGAGATACGATGGGTAAATATCATCCGCACGGTGACAGTTCCATTTATGAATCCTTAGTGGTGATGGCACAGGATTTTAAAAAGGGGCTTCCGTTAGTAGATGGTCATGGTAATTTTGGCTCGATCGAAGGGGATGGAGCGGCAGCCATGCGTTATACCGAAGCAAGACTGCAAAAGATCACACAGGAAGCCTATTTAGCCGACTTAGACAAAGATGTGGTAGACTTTGTCCCGAACTTTGATGAGACAGAAAAAGAGCCAGAGGTGCTTCCGGTCAAGGTGCCTAATATCCTGATCAATGGTGCAGAGGGAATCGCAGTCGGAATGGCAACGAGTATCCCGCCGCATAATTTTGGCGAAGTCATTGACGGTGTAAAGGCATATATGAAAAATCCTGATATCAATACCGAGCAGATGATGGAATATATCAAAGGGCCGGATTTTCCAACCGGAGGAATCGTAACGAATAAGGATGACCTGCTTTCTATCTATTCTACCGGAAGCGGTAAGATCAAGGTCCGTGGAAAAGTTGAGATTGAAAAAATGAAGGGTGGCAAAGAACGGATTGTCATCACAGAGATCCCTTACACCATGATCGGAGCAAACATCGGAAAATTTTTAAATGATGTCTATTCTTTAGTAGAGACCAAAAAGACAAATGATATCGTAGACATCTCGAATCAGTCCTCAAAAGAGGGCATCCGTATTGTCATCGAGTTAAAACGTGGGGCAGATGCCGAAAATATCTGTAACCTTCTTTATAAAAAGACAAAATTAGAGGATACGTTCAGCGTTAACATGCTTGCCGTTGCAGACGGAAGACCGGAAACGATGGGAATTGTCCCGATGATTCGCCATCATGTGAATTTCCAGTATGAGATTGCAACAAGAAAGTACAAAACACTGTTAGAAAAAGAGCTTGAGAAAAAAGAGGTGCAGGAGGGCTTAATCAAAGCCTGTGATGTGATTGACTTAATCATTGAGATTCTGCGTGGTTCTAAGAATATCAAAGATGCAAAAGCCTGCTTAGTTCATGGCAAGACCGATGCGATTAAGTTCAAATCCGAGGAGTCAAAGCAGTTAGCAGCGCAGCTTCAGTTTACCGAAAAACAGGCAACGGCAATCTTAGAGATGCGTCTGTATAAGCTGATCGGTTTAGAGATCGAAGCACTTTTAAAGGAGCATGATAAGACGTTAAAGAATATCGCATCCTATGAAGAAATCTTAGGAAGCCGTACCGCTATGGCAAAGGTGATCATTAAAGAGTTAGATGCCTTTAAGAAAGAATATGCGAAAGAGCGTAAGACCATTATTGACAATATTAAGGCAGCAGTAGTAGAAGAAAAGAAGATCGAAGAGATGGACGTTGTCTTTTTGATGGACCGCTTTGGCTATGCAAGAACAGTGGATGTACCGACCTATGAGCGTAATAAAGAAGCAGCGGACAGTGAGAATAAATGCGTAGTCCTTTGTAGGAACACGGATAAGATATGCGTCTTTACCGATACCGGAAAAATGCACAGTATTAAGGTATTAGACCTGCCGTTTGGAAAATTCAGGGATAAGGGACAACCGATTGATAACCTCAGTAACTATGACAGCAGTCAGGAAAACATTGTCTATCTGATGAACTTACAGAAACTTGCAGAACATAAGGTATTCTTTGGAACGAAAAACGGAATGTGTAAAGTTGTGGATGGCAGTGAATTTGATGTTGCCAAACGAACGATCGCAGCCACAAAACTCACAGAGGGAGATATGCTGTTAACGGTGCGTGTCTTAGAAGGAGAAGAGTCATTGATCCTTCGTTCCGATAAAGAGTATTTCTTAAGGTTAGAAGCAAGTGAGATACCACAGAAGAAAAAAGGAGCCGTCGGTGTGCGTGGTATGAGGCTAGCCGCCCGTGAACAGATGCAGGAGATTTATGTTCTGCCACCGGACGGGGAGGAAGTCGTCACCGTGAAAGAAAAAGAGGTGGCACTGCACAGACTCCATATAGGAAAGAGAGATACCAGAGGCGTAAAGAAATGACCTATGAAGAGGCAGCAGAATTTGCAGACAGTACAAAAAAATATGGAAGTATTTTAGGACTAGAGAGTATCCGAAATCTGATGCAGGAACTTGGAAACATACAGGAGCAGCTGCACATCATCCATGTAGCGGGTACGAATGGAAAGGGTTCAGTCTGTGCCTTTTTATCCGCGGCACTGACAGAGGCCGGATATCGGGTTGGACGTTATAATTCTCCGGCAGTATTTGAAAGAAGAGAAGTCTTTCGCATAGGAGAAACGATGATCTCTAAAGAGGAATACGCCGCGGTTTTTGAAAGAGTTCAAACCGCCTGTGAAGTGCTGACAAAGCGGGGATGTCCGCATCCGACTGTCTTTGAGGTAGAGACAGCGGCAGCGTTTTTATGGTTTTATGAAAAAAAATGCGACCTCGTCTTATTAGAGACCGGTATGGGCGGAGAGACAGATGCGACCAATCTGATCACACATCCGGTATGCAGTGTGCTGACTTCGATTGGCATGGATCATATGCAGTATTTAGGAAATACCATAGAAGAGATCGCAAAAGTAAAAGCCGGGATCATCAAAAAAGGATGTCCGGTAGTTGCATTGAAACAGGGTGACAGTGTGTGCGAAGTCATAAAGAACAAGGCAGAGGAATGTGGTTCACGGTGTGTTCTGGTAGAAGTGCCTGCTTCTGTAGAAGAGAACGTTATGACAGAGCAGGGACAGAGACAGGGGCGATGCATACAGGACAGACCGATACAGAAACAATGTATACAATATCCGGTGCAGGGAACAACGCTGCAGGATGTACACTATGGATCAGTACATACCGCACTTGGCGGCATATGGCAAAGAGAGAATCTGTCACTGGCATTAGCAGTCTTAAAACTGTTAGAAGAATCCGATTATTCCATAACGAAAGAAGCGGTGCAAAGTGGGATTGCAAAGACGATCTGGCATGGCAGATATGAAGTTTTGCAGACAGAGCCGTTATTTATCATAGACGGAGCGCACAATCCGATTGCCGCGAAACGTTTAAAACAGACGATCGAAAAGGATTTTACAAACAGGGAAATTATATATATAATAGGGGTACTTGCAGATAAGGAGCATGAAAAAATGCTGCGTCTTTTATTGCCGGGGGCAAAAGCCGTATTTACGGTCACACCCGATAGCCCAAGGGCTTTAGACGGTGAGAGTTTGGCAAAAGAAGCCCAAAAGTATGCAGACAATATTTGGTATGTGCCGGATATTGGTAAAGCAGTGAAGATGGCAAAGGAAACAGCAAAAGAGTCCGATGTCATACTTGCAGTCGGCTCTTTATCCTATTTAAAAGAAGTAAAAAAAGCCTTAGGACAGGGTTAAGATAAATTGAAAGCACAGGTGAAGTCATGGACGAAAAGAAAATACAAGAGGGTGTCCGCCTGATTTTAGAAGGTATCGGCGAGGACTGTACAAGAGAGGGACTGTTAGAAACACCGGATCGTATTGCCCGTATGTATCAGGAGATTTTTGGCGGTATGGGCAAGGATGCAAAGGAACATCTGTCAAAAACCTTTCATGTAAAAAATAATGAGATGGTTGTGGAGAAAGACATTGTCTTTTACTCTACCTGTGAACATCATCTGCTTCCGTTTTATGGAAAGGCACATGTTGCCTATATTCCGGATGGAAAAGTGGTCGGTTTAAGCAAGTTAGCAAGAACCGTAGAAGTCTATGCGAAAAGACCACAGATGCAGGAACAGCTTACCGCACAGATAGCGGATGCGCTGATGGAGCATTTAAAACCACAGGGGGCAATGGTCATGATCGAAGCAGAGCATATGTGTATGACGATGCGTGGTATTAAAAAACCGGGAAGCAGGACCGTTACCTATGTAACGCGTGGCATTTTTGAAAAAGATACAGAGTTACAAAACCGCTTTTTTCAGATGGTGCGTTAAGGATGGAGTATGTAGAAAAGCTGTCAGGAGACAGGGAATACAGACAGTTGTTAGAGCGTTTAAAAGAATTAGAAAAAGATCGGATCTACTGTCATCATGAGATCGGGCATCTTTTGGATGTGGCGCGGATTGCCTATATAGAGAATTTAGAAGCACAGCTTGGTTTAGAAAAAGAAGATATTTACATAGCGGCGCTGCTACATGATCTTGGAAGAGTTGATGAGTATGAGAGCGGCATTGGACATCACATTGCAGGAAGGGAACGTGCGAGATATTTTTTACAGAAAATAGAATATCCATGGGAACGACAGGCGATGATCTTAGATGCCATTGCAGAGCATCGCAATAAGGAAAATATTGAGGGAAACGAAGCACCGATGTTTCATAGGATTTTGGCAAAGGCGGACAGGGGATCAAGAAACTGCCGGTTCTGTGATGCATATGAGAGCTGTAAGTGGAGTGTTGAGGAGAAGGAGCACCGCATAGAGCGGTAATTGGAGGATAAGATGAAAAAAAAGATTGAAACGATCGAAATCGGAAACAGGGAATTTGATGTAAAGAATCATACTTATGTGATGGGAATTTTAAATGTGACACCGGATTCTTTTTCCGATGGGGGAAAGTATGACCAGTTAGACCGGGCACTCTTTCATGCACAGGAAATGATTGACGACGGAGCCGATATCATTGATGTCGGTGGAGAATCCACCAGACCGGGATATACGATGATTTCCGATGAAGAGGAGATCGAGCGCACCGTTCCGGTTGTGGAGGCATTAAAAGAGCGTTTTGATATTCCAATCTCCATTGATACTTATAAGAGTAAAGTGGCAAAAGCAAATATCAAAGCCGGAGTGGATTTAGTCAATGATATCTGGGGTATGAAGTACGATAAGGATATGGCAAAGCTGGTCGCAGATACGAAAGTGGCATGCTGTCTGATGCACAATCGGGACGAGGCTTCCTACAAACATTTTATGAAAGAAATGATCGAGGATATCAAAGAGAGTGTGAAGATCGCCAAAGAAGCCGGTGTAAAAAATAAGCGTATTATTTTAGATCCTGGTGTGGGCTTTGGTAAGACCTATGACAATAATTTAGAGGCGATCCGATGCCTGAAGGATTTAGAGGAGTTAGGTTATCCGGTGCTGCTTGGAACGAGCAGAAAATCGGTGATCGGTCTCAGTCTGGATCTGCCAAGTGACCAGAGAATGGAAGGCACACTGGCTACAACGGTTATGGGTGTTATGCAGGGAGTGGCATTTGTGCGTGTGCATGATGTAAAGGAAAATAAACGTGCCATTATGATGACAGAAGCAGTTCTTGGAAGGAAAGATTTATAAAAAGTAATGGATAAGATTAAGATTCAAAATCTCGAAGTATTTGCGAACCATGGTGTATTTTTAGAAGAGACAAAATTAGGACAGAAATTTTTAGTCAGTGCAGTGCTCTATACGGATACGAGGACTGCCGGGATGACAGATGATCTGACGAAGTCGATACATTATGGAGAGGTCAGTCATTTTATTACGGATTTTATGAAAAAAAATACCTATCAGCTGATCGAGTCAGCAGCCGAGCAGTTAGCACAGGCAATGCTTTTAACAATCCCGAATCTGAAAAAGGTCTTATTGGAGATCAAAAAGCCATGGGCACCGATCGGACTGCCGTTAGAATCGGTATCGGTGGAGATTGAAAGGGGCTGGCATGAGGTCTATCTGTCCTTTGGCTCGAATATGGGAGATCGGGAAGCCTATATTAAAACAGCGTTAGATGCATTGGAACATATTCCGGGATGCCGTCTGCAGCAGGTGTCGGAGTTACTTGTCACAAAACCTTACGGCGGCGTAGAGCAGGAGGATTTTTTAAATGGATGCTTAGAATTAGAGACGCTTCTGACTCCACAGGAGCTTTTAGAGGAGCTGCACCGGATCGAACAGGAGGCAGGACGGGAACGAAAGATCCACTGGGGACCGCGGACACTGGATCTAGATATTTTATTCTATGATAAGGAACTGATCGAGACAGAGGATCTGATCATACCGCATGTGGATTTGGAAAACCGCTATTTTGTCTTGAAACCACTGGCGGAAATCGCGCCGAATTTCAGACATCCGATCTTGAAAAAAACCGTGACACAGATGTTAGAAGCAGTGAAGGAGGAAGCCTGATGACAACCATTTTGTTTGATTTAGATGGTACGATCATTAATTCCTTTTTAGGGATTACGAGATGTGTACAGTATGCCTTGAGATCTAAAGAGATTGACGTGGAAAATTTAGAGGATCTAGAGGAATATATCGGGCCACCGCTCAAGCAGACCTTTCAGAAGAACTATGACTTTAGTGATGAAGAGACGATCGATCTGATCCGGAAGTACAGAGAACGATTTGATGTGACGGGGATTTTTGAAAATGAACTCTATCCGGGTGTGGAGCAGACCCTGCTTCATTTAAAAGAACGTGGATATCCTTTGGTATTAGCATCTTCAAAACCGGAGACCGCCTGTGAGCGGATTTTAGAAAAACACGGGTTGTTGTCCTGTTTTGACGAGGTAGTCGGTGCAACGTTAGACGGCAGGATTTCTACGAAGGAACAGGTGCTGAAAGAAGTGTTTCGGCGGATCGGAAGTAATGATCCAAAGGATTATGTCTTAATCGGTGATACAATTTATGACGTAGAAGGTGCAAATAAGGTCGGCATGGATTGTATCGGGGTCAGCTACGGCTTTGGAAAAGCAGAAGATTTAGAACGTGCAGGTGCAGTGAGTGTTTGCAGGGATTTAGAAGAAGTGGAGAGAGTGGTCATTGAAAGATATTAAATGGTACAGGGCGTGGGATATCGTTTATCCGGTTGGAATCTATTATGTATTGATGAATGTTGCAACATTTGTTGTATGCCTCATTGTTCCGTTGACAGATGAAAGTTACGGATTTATCAAAGTATTGACAACGTTGTTTGTGCTGCCGGTCGTCTATGTCATGTATCGGAATGACCAGTTGAGGCGTGGCGTACAAAAGGCAAAAGCGAAGGATTTATTTCTCGATATGAGATCAGAAATCGTTCCACTGCTTGGCATTCTTGTAATGGCAGCCTGTGCAGCAGTTGTTTTGAATAATCTGATCTCATGGACTCCGTTAATGAAGGTCTCTGCAACATATCAGAGTGTAACAAGGAAGTTCTTTGGCGGGGCAGTCATCTTTGAAATTTTAGGACCTTGCATTTTGGTTCCGGTTTTAGAGGAGTATGTATTCCGCGGACTGGTCTACAAGAGATTGCGGGAATGGCTTGGAATGACCTGGGCAGTTGTGATATCCGCAATTATTTTTGGCATGATGCATATGAATATCGTGCAGTTTGTCTATGCCGGATTTTTGGGTGTCTTTTTAGCCCTTTGCGTGGAAAGAACAAAGCATCTCTATGGAGCCATTCTGGCTCATATGGCAGCAAATACGATTTCCGTGATACGCACCGAGACAAACTGGCTGTCATGGATGGATGAATCTTTGCAGGCGCAGACACTTACCACTGTAGGAATGGGACTGGTATTTATAGGATTGTATCTGCTGGTGTTCTGGAAAGGAAAAGGGGACGGAAAGAAAATAATATGAAAATATATGAAGTAGAAGAGAGGACGCCCTTGGTGGCGCCTCTTTTGAATATTTGGGAAGAAATATGGTATTCAAAATTATGGAATCAGGGAAGTTACCGTCAACGAGCAGAATCCACAGGCAGTTGGATTTTATAAGCATTTGGGTTTTAAAACATATAAACGGACTGATCCTGCTGAGGGTGGATGGATTCCGGATAACCGCACGGAATAATGGCAAAAGCGTCTAAATCCTCTGGGATATCCAATACATTTCGGACGGCTTCCATCCGCTCGTTTAGTGGAGCAATTCCAAGCCAGACGGCGCCAAGCTCAAGAGCATCGGCTTCTAAACAAAAAATTTTCAACAGATGCACTCATATCAATTTATGCATATTCAGGCATGGTGCAATTGATGCGGTAACATGCAACAAAAGCAAGGGGTGCATAGCGGCACTGATCATCGTGATTATGACATGGATCAGAAAAAATGCAAGAAGATTTTTGTTTGACTTTTTGGAAAATAAGAAATATAATAATGCATGAACGAGTAGCAGACTAGCGTAAATCCAGTTTTTGCTGCTCGTTTTTCTATTTTAAAATTTTATCATGCCGTTAAAAAAGTGTGTAGCTTATCAGCGTAAGTCCAGCTTATGAGATAAGTACACACATTTTTTATGTAGAAAAAGGAGGAGTAAGTTCAAATGGCAGAAAGTAACAAAATGAAGGAAATGCCGGTAAATAAGCTCATGGTACAGATGGGAATCCCGATGATCTTATCGATGGCATTGCAGGCAGTGTACAATATTGTGGACAGTGCCTTTGTTGGAAACATGAAGGTGGGAAGTGAAGCAGCACTGAATGCACTGACACTGGTATTTCCGGTTCAGATGCTTATGGTAGCAGTAGGGATTGGAACAGGTGTGGGAACAAATGCACTTTTAGCAAGGACATTAGGACAGGGAAACAACAAAAAAGCAGCCAAGGTTGCAGGAAACAGTTTATTCCTTGGAGTAATTATTTATGTCGTATGTCTGGTGTTTGGAATTTTTGGAGTAAAGGCATATGTTGCGTCGCAGACCGTTGATCCGGAAGTTATTGCAATGGGAACAAACTATCTTAGAATATGCTGTGTGATTTCTTTTGGAATTATTTTCTTTTCTCTATTTGAAAAGTTACTCCAGGCAACAGGTCGTTCTCTTTATTCTACAATTGGTCAGGTAGTAGGTGCGGTTGTAAATATTATCTTTGATCCGATCATGAT
>ERZ857969.2316-NODE-2316-length-22163-cov-5.123394_pt1 | contig 22163 bp, 16 predicted proteins | sample MGYA00519864_ERZ857969 | MGnify/ENA primary metagenome ERZ857969 (study PRJEB31778, sample SAMEA3449382) | human gut metagenome | biome: human gut; feature: human-associated habitat; material: faeces | place: United Kingdom | collected 2010/2012 ... | reverse complement strand
CACGCTGGTGGACGCTGTAAGAGGGAGGTGCAGCCAGTGATCCCATGTTTATATGATTCCAGAGAAATGAAATTTGATAATAACGGCATTGGAAAGCTGGCAGATGCACAGTCTTGTACCGTGACTGAAAAACGAAACGGCAGCTATGAGCTGAAGCTCATCTGTCCGGCAGATGGCATCCATGCAGAGATGCTGGAGGAGGGAAACGTCATCCTTGCCAAACCATCTGATACGATGCAGCCGCAGCCGTTCCGAATCTACAAGATCACGACTCCGATCGATGGAAAGCTGGAAGTTCAGGCACGGCATATTTCCTATCAGCTCAACTTTATTACAGTTTCCCCGTTCTCAGTGAGTGGGTGCGCAGGAGCGGTGCAGGGGCTGAAAAGCCATGCGGCTTCCGACTGTCCGTTCTCAGTTTGGACAGATGTGGCATCCAGTGCGATGTTTACTGTGTCCGTTCCGGCATCTTTCCGTAACTGTCTGGGCGGTATGGATGGTTCGGTATTGGATACTTTTGGAGGAGAGTTCGAGTGGGACCGCTACACAGTCAAGTTTCACAGAGCCAGAGGTGCGGACCACAACGTTCATATCGTCTACGGCAAAAATCTGACGGATTTCAAGATGGAGAAATCCATCGAGAATACCATTACAGGAGTGCATCCGTACTGGGTAGACAACGAAACGCAGGCGGTTATGGAACTGCCAGAAAAAGTGGTCATGGTCAGCCGAAAATCTGTGCCGTATCAGAAGATTACGGTGCTGGACTGCACCAGTGCCTTTCAGGAAAAGCCATCGGAAGCGGCTTTGCGAGAGTATGCACAGGACTATATTGATACGACCAGCCTGACAGAGCCGGAGGTCGACATTAAAATCGACTTCATTCAGCTTTGGAATACACCCGGATATGAGGATGTTGTACAGGCAGAACAGGTCTCGCTCTGTGATACGGTTCATGTGTATATCTCGAAGCTGGGCATTGAAGCCAGTTCCAAGGTTACAGAAACCGAATATGACTCGCTTTTGGAACGGTATAACAGCATCACGCTGTCGAATTCTACGGTCAGCAGCCGAAATTCCTCCCTGACAAGCTCCCTTAACAGTATCCGAAATACAGCAACCGCCGCATACGATACCGCAGTCCGTGTGGAAACAGCAGTGGGAGAGCAGATGGGCGGCATTTCGGCCTCCATTATCTATGATGGTGCGTTGTTTGCTGCACTGTTCGGCCTTCATTATAAAAATGAGACGGACAGTAAGGGGAATACGACTCGGTACGCATTCAACGCAGCAACTCTGAAACAGTCAACGGTTGCGTGGAAGAATAGCCCGGCCGGATTTTTTGTTTCCACAGATGGCGGGAAGACATGGGGATATGGCTGGGAGTCAGATGATTCCGCAGTCAAAACAGCAATCCTGCTGGAGCAGACACTCAAGGAACTGGACGACCGTTACAAGAAAGCAGCCGAGCTTTCCGAGGAGTTGCTGGAGGAACTGGATGAGCGGTACAAAACAGCGACCGCTATTTCTGCAGAACTTCAGAAAACGCTCGATCAGCGGTATGAAACGGCAAAGAAGCTGTCCAAAGAACTGTATGAGGAACTGGATAGGCGGTACAGCACCCTCACGGAAATCTCAGATGATTTGCAGAAGGAACTGGATGCGAAGTATCAGCCGTATATCCCTGTGTCCGAAAGTGCGCCGGAAGATCCGGCAGAGGATTCCTTCTGGGTCGATAAGAAGAACCTTCGGTTAAAACTGTGGGACGGAGAACAGTGGCAGACGATTGGATATGAACCGGAAGAACCTGATCCAGAGCCAACGGAACCGTCCACACCGACCGAGCCTGAAACCCCGGATACCGAAAAGCCGGGTAGTGAAGATAAGGATACGGAAAACAAAGAGGAAACAGATAATAAGGAGACGGATCAGGAAGGAGGGAGTTCGTAATGGTCACAGGCATTTATCAGGAAGTGGAATTGTCGCTGACGGAGAATCTGATCCCGGTGACGGTTCCGGTCAAGCAGTATGACAACAAGGCGAGAAAAGTTCGCTGTGTTTTGTATAACAACTCTGTGGAATATACCGTGCCGCAGAATTGTATTGTAGCCTGTTCCGGTACCCGTCCGGACGGTACGATCTTCCACTACACGAGTGAAACTGCGCCAGACCTTGTATTCGTTGAGAAGGGGGCAGTCCTCTTTACGATCACGACCTTCATGACGGCGCAGGCCGGACGTTTTCCGCTGGATGTTGTTATGCTCAGCACAGAAGGTGATGTCCTTGGCTCATTCTCTCTTACGTTAAAGGTGGAGAGGGCGGCCATCAATAACGGCAAGATCGCCACTTACACATTTGCAGCATTCCTGAAAGCTGTTCGGGATGGCATCCGAAATCTGTTTATAGACAAGGCAGGCTGCTTTGGCTTTGAGTCGGATGACGGTCTGGGACTGAGTGATAGATCGGAGTCCAGTTCCGTAGAAAAGCTGTGCCGTGAGATCGTGGAAGGATCGATTACGGAGGATGGCTATTTTGCATTTGAAACAAAATGCGACCTTGGGCTGATATTCACAACCGATGAAGAAGGACATCTGGTCGTGGAATATGGCGAGGATGATGTGTCAGTGTAAGGCTGACAGAAAGGGGTAATATGGCAAAATACACAGGCCGCCGGATCGTTCCCAAACATGCAGGCGAATGGGACATCCGGAAAGAATATGAAGAGCTGCAGATCGTACTGGATGCAGACAGCGGCAACAGTTTTATCTCCAATCTTCCAGTGCCGAAAGGAACGGCTCTGAGTGATGAGAAGTATTGGAGCCTGTTCAGCCTGCATAGTGAGCAGATCGCAGAGGCAGAGGAGCATCTGACCCAGACGGCCGAAGATATCCGCTCAGAGCTTTCGGAAACAGAAAACCGGATCAACAAAAATGTATCCAACACGGAAGGCCGTATCAATGAAAGTCTCTCCAGCACAGAAAGTAAGGTAAACACCAGCCTGTCCGAGACAGAAAACCGTGTGACTGCGCGTGTGGAGAATGCAAAATCGGATCTGACTGCAAAAGTCGCAGCGGCAGAGCAGCAGATGAATCAGAACGCCCAGAATGTCGCACAGACAAACAAGGCTCTGAATGCCCGGATGGACCAGATTGCAAAAGGGAGAACCTCTGACACAGAAGTCCTTGATGCAAGAGTGGATTCGGAGGGGAATACCTTTGAAAATCTTGGAGCAGCGATCCGTTCCATCTATCCGAAAGCAAAAGAAGGGCTGGATGCACTGCAGGAATCCAAGGTGGATGCAAACTATGATGCGACCGGCGAACTGACAGAAGGCATTACAGTCAACACGATCAATGGAGAAACGCAGAAGTTTGAGCATGTTCAGACGACAGCACTGATCCCGGTAGATACCGCCTGCCAGAAAGTTTACTATACCGGGCAGGTGTTCAACTGGATCGGAGTTGCAGGCTATGATGCCAATGGCACGTTTGTGGCATCAATTCTGGATTCCAGGGATACGGAACAGCCGCAGGAGTACAAAGAAAAGGAATTGGAGATCCCGGAAGGGGTATTCCAGATCAGGGCAAGCTCCTATGCGAAGGACCTGAACCTGAAGGTGTGCGGAGAGTCTGTAAAACTGTGGAATCAGGTTCAGAGGGAGCGACAGAATCAGAAAAAGATGGCAATCGAGATCGAAGCACTGCGAAGTGCGGATGATGCACTGGCAAAGGAAACGATGACCAGTCTGGATCTGCCCTTTTTATATCCCGGTGTTAGCAATATCTGGGAAGGCAGCAGCCCGGTACTCCAGACCTACTATGTGCCGCTGACTGTTCTGCAAAGCTCGTTTGTACAGGAAATCCAGTTCACACTCCGAACCATTGGGGAGACGATCCTGACTGCCATGCTTGAATCGGAAGAAGGCGAGGTGTTCCGCCAGACGGTAGAACTGGTGAAGGGAGACAACAAGATTGTCCTGCTCCTGCACCGATTTATAGATGAAGGAGCATACAGACTGCGTGTGCGCAGCACAGACAAGGTGCTCTATTATCCGGTGCGTCCGAGTACCGGAAAAGAAATCCGCAACGATTTCTTCAGCAATGAACCGTCCGGGAATGTGGAGTATGATTACAAAAACCGCCAGATCGTCTTTATGGGCAAGATCCTGATTGGTACAGGTAAGGTAGATACGACGCTATCCTATTCCGGCATGGCTGCGGATGCCGCCGTTGTAGGACAGGCTTTCAAGGATGAGCGGGAATACACGGATACCCTGGCATCCGGCAAGCTGGATGCAGTCCATAGCCGGAACCTGCTCGACCCTTCCAGGTATCGTCCGGGATGGTTTGCTTTTGTACACTCGTCCATCATTCAGTATCATGCAGACAATCTCCGATATGGTTCCACGGATTATATTCCGGTCAGCGAGAAAGGTCTTGTGACCAAAGGCTCCGGCACGAACGGTGTAACCAGCCAGGTCGTGTTTGACAAGGCGAAGAAGGTACTCCGCTATGAGGATGCTAATGACCAGTACACCTATCAGGAAGGCGATGCCTATGTGATGTTCTTCTATATGGCCTCTTCTGGACAGAAGCTCTGCGTTGTTGAGGGAACGGAGTATGTATACGAAGCATACACGGATTATAAGCCGCTGGATGATCTGAAACAGGAAGTGAACTCCCTGCAGACGGAGGCGGATAACCAGAAAAAGCAGCTGACAAATCTGACGACCCGGCTGGATCAGCTGGTGGCCGTGCCGGAAAAGAAAGACCTTCGCCTTGTCCCGGCGTCTCCGGTGTATACGGTCTGCAATAACCTTTCGACCGCCAGAAACTATCATGTTTCAGTTTGGGTGGACCATCTGATCGCAGAGACCGGCTGGAAGGATAGAGCGGCTGGTTTTGGTACGGAGATGGAGGAGCGCTTTGACCTGTACTCACCTTTTACCAACACGGCAGTCAACAGCGGAGAGGATGTTCTGGAACAGACGGTAGAGAAATCGTTTGTGTCAGATGTCTATAAGACGCAGAAACTCAAATTCAAGCACCGCAGCACCTTGGCCAGTATGGGAAAGAACCAGTTCCCGAAGATCCTTGTTATCGGTGACAGTGTGACGGATGGGTATCTGGCCGGTGTTGGGAAAACAGATGCGGATCTTCCGACCCACTATTGGTCGTGGGTGCGCTACCTGTTCGATCTGGACCGCAAGGACGTGAAAGCGGCAGAAACCGAATACCGCTGTCTGATGGTCGGCATGCCGGGAACAGTGAATGGCAAGCATTACGGCTCCTCGTCCTCGTTCAAGCTGGATGGAAAGACGGTTGTGAACTATGCGATGGGTAAGGGTGGCTGGAGTGCAGAGGATCTGAACCTTGCAACTTTTGAGAGCGCATCTAATATTAACCCGTTCTATGATGAAAAAACAAAAGGCTTCTCGCTGAAGGCTTGTCTGGATAAGTACAGGACGTTGGCGGATAACGGCATGACCCGGCTTATCCCTGGCGAAACCGCAGGCACGGAAGTAAAAGATGCCAACGCTTATGATCTGTGTACGCCGACCCATGTGGTGATCAACCTAAACCATAACAGTTCCCTTGCAGAGTACAAAGCCAATATCCCGGATATCGTGAAAACGATCAAGCGTGAGTATCCGGATATCATCGTGATCCTCATGTCCATTGATGAGACCGGCACTTACTTCCCGGCAAAATACCCGGAGTACCGGGCTTCTGAGATCACGCTGGGCGGACTTCACAGCAAGAATGTGAGCATCTACCAGTATTTCTGCGATGAACTGCAGGATGAGGCAAACGGTGTCTATGTATGCAGTGGGCATCTGATCCAGCCTGCCGTGGAGAGTTACCCTACACTGGATTATGTGTCTGCGGATTCGGTTGGCAGACAGAGTGGCAGGGTACTGCACATGGCATACGGCCGGGGTCAGTACGGAGGCCCCAACTGGCATCCGAACAACTACGCACACTGCGCATGGGGCTATCAGCTGTATGCGCTGGTCAAGTATACACTGGCACTACAGGATATGAAGTGATGCCGGGAATATCCCGGAGAAAGGAAAAAATATGATGAACCGTAATAATTGTCTGAAAATTCGGGGGGGGGTATCGGATTATCTGACCTGTGCAGTGATCTGATCTCTTCTGTGCTGAGGGGAGGTGTGTTCTATGCCTAAGTATGTTGGCAGACGCATCGTCCCGAAGCATGGCGGCATCTGGGACAAGACAAAAGAGTACGAGGAACTGATCATCGTGCTGTGTCAGGAAACTGGTGTCAGCTATATCTCCAAGCTGCCGGTCCCGGCTGGAACGGAAATCTTTAATGAACACTACTGGGCTGTATGCAGTCAGTTCAGTGAGCAGATCAGGCTGGCAGAGGATCATCTGACTCAGACAGCAGAGGACGTTCATACGGAACTGACAGAAACAGAAAGCCGCATCAGCAAGAATGTGTCCGAAACGGAAGAAAGGGTCACCCAGAAACTCACGGATACGGTGCAGAACGTGAATGACAGCCTGAGTGATACGACCACAACGCTGACAAAGAAGGTGGCGGATGCTCAAAAGCAGCTGGAGGATGGACGGACGGCCATGCAGCAGAGCGCAGCATCCCTGAATTCCAGGATGAACAGCATTGCATCCGGTAAGACTACGGACAAAGAAACTCTGGATGCGAGGGTCGATTCGGCAGGGAAGACCTATGACTCATTTGGTGCACACTTACGGTCCAGAGCCGATAAGTTCTATGCCAACGGTATGCCTTTCTCTTATACAGGAGCAGTCAATCTGAATACCGCAGAGCATCAGCTGGAGTTTTCTGGAAACTTTATCTATCTGGGTGCGAAGGGGAATAAGCTGCTTACGAAACCAGAGCCGGTCCCGTATAACCCGGATGCTCTTTTGACCTATATCTCCTACGATACAGTGGAAGGGACGCTGGTTACTGCAGATTGGTCGGATTCTCCAAAAGAGAATGATGTCATTGTTTTTGTAGTGGACTGTAAATATCCGGAACGGTCTTATGGTTACTTTCCGTTCAAGGTGGATGGCAGGATGCCGTTTGGCGACCATACGCTGTCCGGCACAATGCTCCGGGATAAATCTGTGGACGGCCAGAAACTCCTGGATGCTGCTGTCACAAAGGATAAACTCGCAGATGCCTGTGTAAGCGCAGCAAAACTCGCAAGGGATGCGCTGATGTCGCAGAGCCTTGAAGTTCCGTTCCAGCCCTGTGCCTTTTCCAAAGGGAAATGGGAAATCGTGGATGAAGGAGCCACCATCCATCATTTTCTGACAGAATATGAGAGCGGGTATTATGGCGGCGGCATCAAAGTTCCCCGTGCGGAGCGGTTTGCTAAGCTCTATGTCGAGATGGATTACTGTAACGACCAGCTGATGCACTACTATGTGGTTGGTTCAAAGCTGGTGAACCTTGGGTCGATTGCTTCTACAGGTGGAGAGCCCAAACGGATCACGCTTGAAATTCCATCCAAAAAGCTGGAAGATGCCGGGTATAAGGATGACTATATCCAGATCGTGTTCACGAAGAACAGCACCTACGATATGACCATGTCCAACGTAAAGGCACATTACTTCAATGTGAAGGGTAGCTACTTTGGGGAAGATTACAGCCTCCTTCACGAGCAGGCTGACACCAATACAAAGGATCTTGCTGCTTTGTCGGAAAAGGTAAGTGTAAATGCGGATGCGATCAAAACGGCAGATGCGAATATGCAGAACCTTTCCAAAACGATCAGTTCCGTGTCGACGGATATGCAGGTGGTCATGAAGCAGAAATCGGCGTTCACTGGAAAGAAGATCCTGTTTTTGGGAGACAGCATCACGGCACTGAACACATCGGAGCGTGGCTGGGTAAGGTACTTTAATGAGATCATCCAGCCGGCACAGTTTGTGAACCTGTCGGTAGCCAGTGCCAGATGGTGCGATTATGAGGACAGCGTTTACGATGGAAACCCGGTCTTTTCCGGACCTGACCAGAACCATAACAATGTCATGGGCAATCAGGTGGAGAAGCTCATCCGAGGCAAGGACAAGAGCAGTCCTCACTACAAGGAAGTGATTGCCTACGCCGACTTTGATATGATCCTGATCGCCTGTGGTACGAATGATGGTGTTCCTTCCGGCGATATGGAAGGCTCTTTCACTTCGGAGAATGAAATGGTCGCCATCGAAGAGCTGGACCGCAGGGTGTTTGCATCGGCATTCCGGTACAGCATCGAAAAACTGCAGCAGCTGTACCCGGCGGCGAAGATTTATATCTGTACGCCGATCCAGGGCTATATCACGACCCGGAGCTATGCACAGTCCAAGGCGAAAGGCGATTATCTGAAACTTCTTGCCGGCAGGATGTCTCTGGAAGTCATTGATACTTTCTGCTGTGGTATCTGTGACATCTACGAGAAAAAGAATGCCAATGGCCGCTACCTGATTGATGGTCTGCATCCGAATGCGGCAGGCGCAAAGAAAATTGGAGTGTTCAATGCCAGTGCAGTGATTGCCAGCTATCGATAATCAAATTCCACGGCTTGTCCGTGTTTTTATATACAATCCATATCAAAGGGCAGCTTCGGCTGTCTATTTTTATTGCCCGGATACGGGCGGAAAGGACGGAATTATGCAGAATGTGATCGACAAGATTGAATGGATGTTCGCAGGCCTGGGTGGTTTCCTGGGCTGGTTCTTCGGCGGGTTTGACGGCTTCCTGTATGCACTTGTAGTGTTCGTGGTCTGTGACTACTTCACCGGAGTGCTGGCGGCAGCAATCAAGCATGAGCTTTCTTCTGAAGTTGGCTTTAAGGGTATCGCCAAGAAGGTATGTATCTTTGTGCTGGTTGGTATTGCCAATATCATTGACACACAGATCCTCCAGAATGGAGCCGCCATCCGCACCGCTGTGGTGTTCTTCTATCTGGCAAACGAGGGTCTGAGCTGTCTCGAGAATGCAGCAGTGATCGGTCTTCCGGTGCCGGAGAAGCTCAAGGAGATGCTGGCACAGCTGAAAGACGAGCGCGATCAGGACAAAATCGACAAGCAGTAATCAACCGGGAGGGGCGATAAGCCTCTCCCACATTTTATTTAGGAGGAACGGACCATGAGTATGAAAGAATATCCCGCAAAGCTGACGACCGGCTATTACCGTGTGCGTGAGGACTGGGAGGATGAAGCATCCCAGCTTGGCGCATACCGTCTGCTGGCGAATGCAAAGGCCAAGTGCGATGAGAATCCCGGCAGCCGTGTGTTTGACAATGACGGCAATGTGATCTACCCGGAGGAGGCTGTGCCGGTGACAGGTGCAGAAGAAGCGGAGGAAAAGCCGGTTATGGACGAGCCGGAAGGGAAAGTACCGAACGAGGAGCCTTCGGAAGAGAAGGACACCCCTGTGACGGATGAGCAGAAAGAGGAAGCCGGAAAGGAAGAGTATCCGACTGCAGAGGAACTCCCGGCAGCGATCGCCTATGGCAAGCTCAAGACTCTTATGAATATCCGGGAAATGCCGGATACCAGTGCAGAGGTTGTGACCATCTATAAGAAGAATACGCTGATCGAGATCGTGGAGTTCTGTGCGGGCTGGCTGAAGATCAAATGCCCGGAAGCAGCAAGTGGTCTGGCTTATGTTCTGAACAGTGCAGACACCTACGCATTTACAGCAAGCAAAATCTATAAGGTGGTTCCTGGGGACAACCTCTGGAAGATCGCAGAGAAGGAACTGGGGGACGGAAGCCGTTGTGCCGATATCCGTGCATTGAACGGCCTTACCTCCAATGCCATCCGGGTCGGCATGAAGCTGCTGATCCCTTAAGCACAATAACACAAACACATGAGACTCGGAGTGATCCGGGTCTCAATTTTTTAGGAGGAATCGATATGGGATACACCAATAGTCCACTCGTTGTTTATACCAAACTCTCCCCGAACCATTCCGGGCAGAGAACACACAGCATTGACCGCATCACGCCGCATTGCGTGGTAGGCCAGCTTTCCGCAGAGAGCATTTGCGGATGTTTTACCAGCCCGACCCGTCAGGCCAGCTGCAACTATGGCATTGGCACGGACGGCCGTATTTCTCTGTGCGTGGAGGAGAAGAACCGCAGCTGGTGCTCGTCCAGCAATTCCAATGACCAGAGAGCAGTCACCATCGAATGTGCCAGCGACATGAACGAACCGTATGCGATGAACAGCGCCGTATATGGCTCGCTCATTAAGCTCTGCATCGATATCTGCAAACGTAACAGCAAGAAGAAACTGCTGTGGCTGGGCGACAAGAATAAAACCCTCAACTACGCTCCGGCAGCAGACGAGATGATCCTGACTGTTCATCGCTGGTTTGCCAACAAAAGCTGTCCCGGAAACTGGCTGTATGCCCGTCTGGGTGATCTGGCCGCAAGGGTGACGGCGGCACTGGGCGGTTCAGCTTCATCCTGCCTGCAGGCATCTTCCCTTAAGAACCTGTCAGAAGCAGAGGCAGTGGCAAAGATCGGCCCGCTGTTTACCGAAAACCAGAAGCAGTCCGGCATCCTCGCCTGCGTGTCGATGGCGCAGTTTATTCTGGAGTCCGGCTATGGTAAATCTGAGCTGGCACAGAATGCAAATAACTGCTTTGGCATGAAGACCTCTCTTTCCGGGAACAGCTGGAGTGGCAGCAGTTGGGATGGTAAGTCTGTCTATACTAAGAAAACGCAGGAGCAGAATGCCGATGGCAGCTATGTCACGATCACCGCTGATTTCCGAAAGTACGCCTGTGTGGAGGACTCCATTGCCGACCATGCGGCATATCTGCTCGGTGCGATGAATGGCAGCAGGAAACGTTATGAAGCTTTGGCTGGATGCATGGACTACAAGAAGGCTGTGCAGATCATCAAGGACGGCGGCTATGCCACCAGCCACACCTATGTGCAGAATCTCTGCAATATCATCGAACGCTGGAACCTGACACAGTATAATGCCGCAGCCCAGAACCAGGGAGGTAACATCTCTGGCTGGTATCGTGTGCGTAAGAGCTGGCAGAATGCAGCTTCCCAGAAAGGGGTGTTCCATGATCTGTCCTATGCGAAGCAGTGTGCGGATGCGAATCCGGGGTATACGGTTTTTGATCCGGTCGGCAAGGCGGTCTATCCTGTGAACCAGACTGCATCTGTGCCGTATGCGGTTCGAGTGTCCATCAATGACCTCAACATCCGTAAAGGACCAGGCACAAACTACGGCAAGACCGGTTATTACACCGGAAAGGGCGTGTTCACCATCGTGGCAGAATCTGCTGGCGCTGGTTCTGTGAAAGGCTGGGGCAAGCTGAAATCCGGTGCAGGCTGGATCGCACTTGACTTCGCAGCACGTATCTGACCTTCATGGGCTTTCCTGAAAAGGAGAGCCTTATACATACAACGCAATCGTCAGTTCTGCCCGATTATATGGGCAGATATTCTACGATTTATAGTTCGGATATCACTTGCTATAAGTGCCGGATAGAGCAAATATGTCACTACCCGAAGATAGGAAAAGGCGGTGGCATTACCACACGTTTTCCTTTCGGAAGGAAAATCTGACGAAAGGAGAGGACGATATGGATTCAAATGCTTTTCTGAATGATCTTATGTCAAAGATGAAGCTGCCGGAAGCAAAAGGAAAGAAAAAGGCAGAACAGAGTGAATCGGTGGCGCATATTCTTGCCGCCATGCAAAAGGTCAAGACTGAGAAAAAGAAGCCGCCTGTAACCAGCTACGCACCGACAAAAGAAATGCCGGTGAATGAGCCGGAGAGTATGGAAGAATTCTCCCAGCTCGCATCCGATGTGATGCAGGAATGCCGGCCGGCAATATCAGCGGTGAAAACATCAATTTCAGAGCAGACTGTTCGGGTCGCCGCATATATCCGTGTTTCCTCCACCAATCCGGCACAGGAGGATTCGTATGAAATGCAGGAACGCTACTTTATGTCACTCCTGGCAGGAAATGCAGGGTGGACATCCGCCGGCATTTATTCCGATCATGGCATTTCTGCAACAAGCAGGGAAGGACGGACAGGATTCAACCGTTTGCTCCGACACTGCAAGCAGGGGAAGATTGACCGAGTGATCTGCAAGTCCATCAGCCGTTTTGCCCGAAACACGCAGGACTTTCTTGTGGCATTGCGGACCTTAAAGGAAAACAATGTCACGATCCTGTTTGAGCGGGAAGCGATGGATACAGCGGATGCTTACAGCGAGTTCATTCTTACAACGCTGGCCGCCATTGCTCAGGAAGAGAGCCGTTCGATTTCAGCAAACATTGCATGGAGCAATCAGAAACGGTTTCCGGCCGGAAATGTCTGCAACAAGGATATCTACGGATACGAATTCCGCAAAGGGGAGTATACAGTGAACGAGAACGGATACCGATACCGGGCAGTGTTCATCATCCCGGAAGAAGCAGAGATTGTTCGGATGGTGTTCCGACTTTTTACAAAAGAAGAGCTGAGCTTCACACAGATCGCCCAGAAGCTGGATGCCCTGCATATCCCGCCGCCGAACAGCGGATGCAGACAGCGGCAAAAGCGGAAGCCGACTGTGCTGCCAGCTGGCGCACTAAAGGAAGAAGATAAGCGGGGGTGGACGGCAACGGATGTTCGGTACATGATCGCAAATGTTCGTTACTGCGGTTCTGTACTTTGTCAGAAGACCTACACCGATCACAGGAATGGGCATAAACAGAAGGTCAATAAGGGGGAAAAGCCGAAATACCTGATACGAAATCATCATCCGGCTATCATTTCGGAAGAAATGTGGCAGGAAGCACAGGAAGTCTGGAAGGCATACACGGCAAAGTACAGAGGCATTGAAAAAGGAAGAAACGAAAGGAACTATTCCAAACTCCTGCTGTGCGGAGAATGCGGGCGGTATTTTCAAGGCCATTCCACAACAAGGACAACCATCTGGCGGTGTGCAACAAAGCTCGCCCAGCAGGGACAGAAGCGCTGCCGGATGGAGCCGATTTATGAAGAGCAGATCCAGATGCTGCTTCGCAAAGCATTTGCCGAAAAATTCAAGCTGGGTGAGAAGATGGATGCAGAAGTTCATGAGGTCATGCAGATGATCTCCAAAGCACCCATTGATAATGCGAGAAATCAGGCATTAAAGAACCTGACTGAGAAGCTGAGAGAGATCCATGATTTCGACCAGATGGAGCAGGAAGGGGATTTTCTGAAACGCCAGCTGTCTGCAGTGAACTACAGCATTCGGGATGTCCACCAGCACATCCGGGATATTCAGGCGGAAAAAGAAGCATTGAAAGTGCGATGTGAGGTGCTGGGAGAACCGAGAGATAAAGAAGCAGTCACAGAGTTAGAAAACCGACTTCTCAATGAAGAAGAACAGCTGGAGAAGCTGGAACATGAAGCCCAGCAACAGGCCGAACAGGTCCGGTACATGGAAGATTACTGGAAGAAGCTGGAGCAGACCCATGAAATCCGGGAGAAAACGCTGCAATGGCTGGATTCTCTGGCGGGAGGGACGCAGATGTTTCTGGATGAAGCAGTTGGAACGTATGTGAAAGCCTTTGTGCTTTCCGTTACCATTTTTTCACCGAAACATTTTAGAATCCACTGGTTTGATGACACCTGTACGGAAGTGGAGTGTGACAGCGTATTTGAGGGCTATCAGCAGCCCGGCATGATAAGGAGGAAGTATTGATGAACAGACAAATGACACAAGGGACGGTTGCAAACAATGTGCAGGTGATTCCGGCAACGAAGCGGAGAGTGTCTGCCGGCGGTCAGCTGAAAAAGGCAAAGGACATTCGGGTTGCCGCTTACGGCCGTGTTTCAACCGATGAGCTTGCCCAGCAGACTTCGTATGAGGGGCAGAAAGGCTATTACACGAAGCTGATCAATGAAAAAGAAGGCTGGACTTTTGCCGGAATGTATGCAGATGAAGCAATTTCCGGCACCAACCGTAACCACCGCACCGAGTTTAATCAGATGATGCAGGATGCGCTGGACGGGAAGATCGATTACATCATTACAAAGTCCATTTCCCGATTTGCACGAAATACGGTCGATACGCTGAACTGCGTGAGACAGCTTCGGCAGTGTGACCCGCCAATCGGTGTATACTTCGAAAAGGAGAACATCGACACGCTGGATGCGTCTGGCGAACTGCTCCTGACCATCCTTTCAGCATTGGCACAGGAAGAGAGCAATTCGATCTCCAAGAATATCAGCTGGAGTATTCAAAAGCGGTTTCAGGAAGGGATTGCCTTTGGAAATCCACGGTCGGTCTACGGTTATACGGACGGTGAGACGAATAAGGACTGGGTCATTGTAGAAGAACAGGCCAAGGTGGTGCGGTTCATCTTCGATGAGTTCCTTCTGGGAAAATCTTCTTACAAAATCAGCAATGAACTGAATGAAAAGGGAATCCCTTCATCCAAAGGGACAAAATGGCAAAGCGAAAGTGTGGATTTTATCCTCCGGAATGAAAAATATGTTGGTGACTGCGAAATGCAAAAAACGGTTACCGTCGATTTCCTGAGCCACAAGACGATTCCAAACAATGGAGAAGCTCCGAAATTTTATGTGACGAACCACCATGTCCCGATTATCAATCGCGCGGTATGGATGCGGGCACAGGAAATCCTGGCACATAGAAAGAAAAACCGAACGAAAAAGAAGGATGAGAAGCGGGAAAAACGAGTGGGCAAGGATGTCTTTGATAACCTGGTATGCGGAAAGTGCGGAGCCCCCTTTTACCGCAGAACCCTGCAGGCAAGAGCAACGCACTTCGAGGATGACAGGTGTCTGGATGCCTGCCGTAGTGAGCTGTTGGCACAGGGCAGTTCGCCGGATGATTACTATGAACGATATTATTATACCTATCCCGTTTGGCGGTGCTCAAGTCTAAAAGATACCTCACCGACCAACGATGGGCCATTTATGGGAAAAGCAGACCCGGATGTTGCCTGGCATCCGATTTATATCGGCGAAGGGGATGCAAAGTGCCCTTCCCATTTTGTGTATGAGACGGCGGTCAAGCAGAGTTTCATGGAAATGTTGTACGCCATCAAGCGCGACCATGAAGAAAACGGGGAGAACGCATGGATCGATTCGGAATTCCGGATGGTCTACCAGAAGGTACAGGAGCATGTCGCAGAACGGGATTCTTCCAGAAAAGCCGAACTGGATGAGCAGATTCTGCAGCTGGAGGAAAAAATGGCTCAGATGCAGGGGCGGCTGAAAGAAGCAGTAGAGCGTGGCCGCCAGAAAGCCAGCCCGGAGATTGATACCTACGAAAGACTGGTGGATGACCTGCGGGAGCGTTTGAATGAGAAAATGGACGAACGGCAGCAACTCAGCCAGGAAGAACAGCTTCTTTCGGAGATGAAGCACAACTACGACTTTTTCATCCGCTGCCTGGAAGCCCTGCCCGAAATCAACAAGGCCGGCATGAAGCTGAATGTCAATGGACTGGATACGGATGGAAGCTGCCTGCGCGACTTTGGCGGAAAGGCACGAAGCAAAATCCTGAGTGACATCCGGCGAGGAAAAAGAAAGATGAGTGCAGACCGGGTAGATCAGGCTCCGGATTTTCTGGAATTTGAAAAGGGTATCTACTTCGCATTCATCAAGGAAGGGATCGTTGACGGTGATGTGGTCACTTACACGACGAATTTTGGAGTCAAGTTGACCAGCACAGGAAACAGCCGGACGCTGATGGCCTTCATCGGATTCCGCAGATGTAATCCAAATAAAACGGTCGAGGTGCTGATGGACGGCTGGCAGGTCAACGGACTCTGCATTCGGTACCATAGAGAAAAGAGAAAGGAAAAAACGGCACACACGCTGATGATCCGGAAACGGAAAGCACAAGAGCGAGCATTGCTGGAGCAGGAAGCGTGATTTTGGGAACCCCACTGGATGAGACATTTCGTCTTGTCTGGTGGGGATTTTTTTGTTTTTGGAGGATTTTTTTTTCGAACCCATTGCTATGTGCAAAATTCTGCTATATGTTGAGAGTACAGAAATACACATAGCAGGAGAGAACGACATGAAGAGATTAGCATGGCTTTCAGTAGAAGATTACGCAGCGACCCAGATGGAACTGGTGGTCGTGAGTGCAATGAAAGGGTATCTGCGGCGGATGCCGGAGAAAGAGGCACTTAAGAAAGTAGAGGGTATCCTTGACCCGAAGGTGATCCGGTTAGCTGGTGATGATGGCGCACCGATGCCGGTACAAAGCAATGTTGATGGAGCAAAGTTCGCTGCGTTCATCGATGCGGCCGTGGCAGACAGCATCAAGGAGCTGGAGAAGAGAGAAGATGACTTGTCAAAAGCTGGCCTGACCATGCTGGAGAATGTGGATGGCAAGAGCGTGGTGGAGCAGATGAGTCCCCAGTTTTTGGAGTTCGTGCTGGATGCGTATCGAAGTTTGAAATACACACGATGACCGACAAAAATTGCTGATTTGGTTATGGAGACTGATGCTGAACGAGTTATATGCGACATCACAAACACGCCAATTTTTGTTCCAGAAGGAAAGGGGGAAATCAACGTGTGCAAAGCAGTACAGGACATGATTTATGAACGCGAAAAATTAGCAGAAATCAGAACGCTTGTTAAACAAATTCAAAAAGGCCGTCTGACAATCGAGCAGGCAGCAGAAGATTCTAATATGGCGGTTGAACAATTCAAAGAGGCAATGAGTAAACTTCCGCAGGAAGCTGTATAATGTTTGGCCCACTGGCGCACTGTGTAGAATCCTACATGGTACGCTGGTGGGCTTCTTTTTTGCCTCATCCCGCATGAACCACAGACAGCACCCCGGCATGCTCCGAAGTGCAGTTGTGGCTTATGCGGGCTTTTTTGTTATGTGGTCAACGAGTTACAAAATCATACTCCCAATCCGTATAAAATCGCTTTCAGTTCCTTTACCATTCGGGTGAGAATCTCCTGCTCAAGTGTGTTGCAGTCCAAAAGCAGACGGTGAATCTCGGAATCGGCAGTGGAAGCTGAGTGTGTCAGACTGTCTACGAGAAGGTCGTCTGCTGATATGCCGAGAAGGTTGGCGATGTCAACCAGTGCTTCCAGACTGGGACGGCTAGTAGCAGCCTCTATCTGACTAATGTGTTTGCGGGACATATTCAGTTTTTCACAAAACTGTTCCTGCGTAAATCCAGATGCATTACGGAAATTACTGATACGTTTTCCTAATGCAGAATAATCTAATGCCATGTGTGGTCCTCCTTATGTTTACCCCGCATAAGGCTGTCACAATTATCCCGTAGAGAAAAATACATAGCAACTGGTTATAGAAGAGTTTAAGACCGCAAAAGCTCACACCCCTATCTGCTGTGTGGTCTTAGGCTATTTTGCCACCTATCAGGTGGCAAAAATGATATTGTGCCACCCAACAGGTGGCAGTCAAATCGTCATGCAATCCTTATAATATAAATTGTAGAAAAGACTGCACATGGAAAGGAACGATGATGACGAGCAAAGGAGAAAAAGGGATTCTTACATTATACAGTGATGTACAGGCGACTTCTGTTCGTTGGCTGTGGTATCCGTTCATAGCAGTTGGGAAGATCACATTACTGCAAGGCGACCCCGGCGATGGTAAGTCTACAATGATGATGAATTTGATAGCAGAGTTATCCAAAGGCGGAAAGCTGCCGGATGGCAAAGCAGTCGGATTATCGCAGAGGGTCATTTACCAATGTTCAGAAGATGGTGTGTCAGATACCATCAAGCCCCGGCTGGAAAAGTGTGGGGCAGATTGTGGAAATGTGGCTTTTATAAATGAAGAAACATACAGTGGCCTGACACTGGATGATGAACGCATCCGGCAGGCTATTATAGAATTTCGGCCGCGGCTGGTAGTCATCGACCCGATACAAGCGTATCTCGGAAGTGATTCTGATCTTCAGATTGCAGGCAGAGCCAGAAAGCTGATGCAACGTCTTGGTATGTGGGCATCTGTATATGACTGCGCCATTGTGCTGATCGGTCACCTCAACAAAAAAGAGGGAACAAAAGGTCTGTATCGGAGCCTTGGCAGTATTGATGTGGTGGCGGCCGCCCGGAGTGTCCTGCAGGTGGAGCGAGATCCAAAGAACACAGATGTCCGCATCGTCCGGCAGATAAAAAACAGTCTGGCTCCATCCGATGGAGAAATCAAATTTTCGATAACAGCGGAGCAAGGCTTCCAATGGCTGGAATGTGAAATAGCACAGGACCCGGCAGCAGAGCCGGAAACACCAGTATTTGAATCAAAGTCTGAAAAAGCAGCCTACCTGATTAAGAAGCTGCTTTCAGAAGATGATATGAGATCCAGAGAAATCTATATGCGGTTGAGCGATGAAGGTATTAGCCGTAGAACAGCAGAAAACACAAAGAAAGAACTCGGCATCCGAAGTTATCGGAAGATGCGCCAGTGGTATTGGAGCATAAAGCCGATGGAATGAGAGGAACTATAGAATGAACAGTGGAGCAGAAGTGATAGATCGTAAGCAGAGGATTAGAGACCGATATAGGGGCGTGGATACTTCCGAACTGGAGGTTATCCCAGCCAAAATTGTAGAGGGGCTTGGAGAAAGTACCTCTATTCGTCGTGTCGCTGCCTATGTACGTGTTTCCACTGACAATGATGAACAGACCTCTTCGTATGAGCTTCAAAAAAATTATTACACCGATTACATCAAGGCGCAGCCCGGCTGGGAGTTTGTTGGCATCTATGATGATGAAGGCATCAGCGGCACTTCGCTGGCACACCGCAAAGGAATGCAGCAGCTGATCGAGGATTGTAAGGCGGGAAAGATTGACTTGATCCTTACAAAGTCCATTGCTCGATTCGCCAGAAATATCGTTGACTGCCTTTCTGTTATCGAAACGCTGAAAAATCTTGACCCGCCTGTAGGGGTTAAATTTGAAGCGGATAATATCTACACCCTGGACAGTAACGGACGCATGATCCTGACGATTCTGGCATCCGTGGCAGAGGAAGAATCCCATTCCAAATCAATTATCATGAACTGGTCCATTGATCGCCGGTTCAGCCGTGGACTTTTCCTTACGCCGGCGTTGCTTGGATATGACCAGAATGAGGATGGTAACCTTGTGGTGAATCAGGATGAGGCTCAGACAGTAAAGGTCATTTATTACCTGTACCTGAACGGATTTTCGCTGAAGGATATTGCGGAACTCCTGACAGATTACGAGCGGAAGACGAAGCTGGGAAACACGGAATGGAATCCGGGCACGATTGCCGGCATCATTGCAAACGAACGCCATTGTGGGGATGTGTTGGCGAGAAAGACCTTCACACCAAACTTCCTTACGCACAAGGCAAAGAAGAACAACAATGATCGAACGCAGTACCGTCAGCGGGACCATCACGAGGCGATTGTTTCCAGAGATGTTTTCAATGCGGCCAATCATCTGCGCGCATCCCGGACGTATAAAAAGAAAAATCATCCGTTGCCAGTTTTGAGTGTGGTAGATGATGGCGTCCTTCGCGGATATGTGCCTTTTGATAAGGATTGGACAGGTTTCTCGGCAGAGGAATACCGGGAAGCATCCGAAAGCGTCATGCGGGAAAAACAGTCCAACACGGTAGAAGTAAGGAATCGTCTGGATCTTACTGGCTATGAAGTAGTCCGGGCACAGTATTTTGCAACCTTGCAGAATCCGGCGATGACGATTTCAAACGGAAGGCTGCGGTTTAATGCTGCCTGTCTGAAAAAGTTTGATGATGTGGAGTATGTAGAATTGCTTCTGAATTCGGTTGACAGATGTATTGCCATTCGGCCGTGCGAAAAGAGCAATCCGAATGCAATCCGCTGGGGTAGATTGAAAGAAGGACGCTGGTGTGCAAGTACCCTTGGGTGTCGAGGACTGGCAAAGGCTCTTTTTGATATCATGGAGTGGGACGAAGATTTGAAGTACCGCTTCCGTGGGCAGCTTGTGGAGCAGGGAGGCGATAAGCTGATGCTCTTTGAACTGGATGAGCCGGAGATGATCAAGGTGGAGGAAATCGTCCTGCCACCTAAGGAGGAAGAATCGGAAGGCGAAACAGTTAAAAAGACGATTTATATTTTTCCACCGGAATGGGCGGGGACTTTTGGCCAACCAATCACGAGTGTCGCACAGATTGGTATTTTGCAGCAGGAGCATTATGCCGGCAATTGGGATGTACTTCGGCCGGCATCAGAAATTAAGGAAATGAACATTTTTACCGCAGATGGTCTAAATACACTGCTCCATGAAGCGGAAGAAATAATGGAAGGATGGATTGACATAGATGGAGGAAAACAAAACGTTAATGCCGCCGAAGGAGCAGGCATTGGAGACTGAAAGAGATGCAAAGGCTGAAGAACTGGAGAGCACTTTTTCATATGATGGATATCAAGTGGTGCGAAAAGAACTGTTCGCTCACCTCCGGGACCCGGCAATTGTGATTCGAAAAGACAGCATCACATTTAACACAGCCTGCATCAGTGGGCTGGAAGATGTGGTTTATGTACACGTCATGTTCAACAGTGATTTGAAGCGTATTGTTGTACGCGGCTGTGATGAAAATGATAAGGACGCTTTGCGCTGGTGTATTGCGAAGCCGGACAAGCGGAAGAGCAGAAAAATGTCCTGTAAGCCTTTTTCAGAATTGGTTTATAACGAGATGGGCTGGGATAGTGACTGCCGCTATAAGATACTGGGGTATCGAATCAACTTTGAAGGAGAGACCTTGTATGTTTTTGACCTTCTCGTGCCAGAAATTTTCCACGAAAGTCAGAAACGGAAGAAAGGGGAAAGTGCGCCAAAATCAGAGGAAACAAAGCCCGTGAATACCAGGAAGGGATTTTACCCAGATGATATTGCGGGTACTTTTGGCGTGCCTGTAGAAGAACACCTGAAAGAATCAGAAGTGAAGCAAATGGATGGATATGTGTCAATGGGCATCCTGACGGGGACGGCCCCCGGTGCCAGTGCGGATTAGAAGGATAAAAAGAAACCAAGGGGGAAGTGCGCCTATTTTTAGGAGGAGGTGAGTAGATTGCAGGAACAGAAAATATGGCACGCCGGTGTTCTCGGTATGACATTAAACGTGGATGAAGGACGGATCACCATTTTTCGCAGCACACTTGAAACGCTCGGCTGGCCGTCACACTATCGGTTTTTATACAATCCCCAAATGAATCAGATCGCCGTGCAGGTATGCAGTGCGGCAGATGCAGGAGCTCATCGAGTGGGAAAACTGAATGAGTTCAGCAGCTGTGAGATCAAGTGCGTGGCCTTCGTGCGAATGGTTTATAAAAATGCCAAATGGAATAAACGCAGATCTTATCGTATGATTGGAAATCTGTTCCCGGAGCAGAGGTTGGTCAGCTTTCAAATTCAAGAAGCACTGCCGATTGAAAATGGGAGAGTGCTGGACGGAACAGTAAGCCCCACGTTTGCCCTGTGTCGGGCAGAAGGCTCTCCATCGCAAAACAATCCCACCCCGGAAGAAAAAGCCGACAGTGGGGAAATGTGAGGGGCGTGTGGCGAAGCAAAGGAAGAGCCCGGCACTGAAAAATAGAATATCCGAAATTAAAGAAGCCCACTTGGTTACCATCCGGCTTGCTTAAAGTGTAGCAGGCAGGAATGGGAACCAGGTAGGCTTTTTTCAATAATCAAATAAGTGAACTTTTTGCACCGATATTTAGGTCATCAATTTTCGAGTTGATGACCTATTTTTTGCGTCTAAAAACGTAGAAACACTATATGTAGTTGTAAATGATTATTATATACCGATATATTGTATTTTGCCGAAGGAATGTGTAGTAAAGGAATCTCCTCTAACCGAACGCAGGTAGTGAGATGTGCATGCGTCCACCATATTCATCATCACCGAGAATACTTTTCTGACGCATCTGTGTAAATCCTGTGCAGATGTCACCTAATTCTACGATGGTAACATGGATGCCATATGGTTTAACTTCATTTTCTAAAGCGTAAGAGTAAGAAGAAATAGCGGCCTTGCTTGCCGAGTAGAAGGTCTGGAACGGAATATGGGCTACAGCAGCTACTGAGCTGATATTAATAATATGACCATTACCCTGATGACGCATGAAGGGGAGAACAGCTTTATTTACAAAAGTCGGGCGGGAAAGCCCACGGTTTTAACCA
>ERZ857969.2310-NODE-2310-length-22190-cov-14.842602_pt1 | contig 22190 bp, 17 predicted proteins | sample MGYA00519864_ERZ857969 | MGnify/ENA primary metagenome ERZ857969 (study PRJEB31778, sample SAMEA3449382) | human gut metagenome | biome: human gut; feature: human-associated habitat; material: faeces | place: United Kingdom | collected 2010/2012 ... | reverse complement strand
TGTACGTAAAGAAAGATATTCTGGAGCTTGCTCTAGAAGCTTCTATGTTGGAGAAAACATTACAGAAGATGAAATTAAAGCTAAATTTAAGAATGGTACATTAACTATTGTTGTTCCAAAGAAGGAAGACAAGAAAGAATTACCAAGCAAGAAATATATTGAAATTGAATAATGAAAAGTCCTACAGAAATGTGGGACTGTTTTAGTTTCAATTTGAACTAAAATTTTATTTGATTTCTATAATATTTTAATTACCAATATTATTGATTGGTCAAATGTGACAAGAAGATTGAATAAATACCCTTTTTATGATAGTATGTAAATGTAAAGGTTTGTTTTTTTAAGATTAACAGTTTTAAAAAATGTGAATATTAGGAGGTATTATGTGTACAGCTACAACTTATAAAACTAAAGATTTTTATTTTGGACGTACGTTAGACTATGAGTTTTCATATGGAGACGAAGTTACGATTACTCCACGAAACTTTAAGTTTAACTTTAGAAAAATGGGAGAGATGAATTCTCATTATGCTATTATTGGAATGGCTTATGTGATAGAAGATTACCCATTGTATTATGATGCAATAAATGAAAAAGGGCTTGGAATTGCAGGACTTAATTTTGTTGGAAACGCAGTCTATAGTGATGAAAAAGAAGGAAAAGATAATGTAACTCAGTTTGAGTTTATTCCATGGATTCTTGGGCAGTGCTCAAGTGTTGATGAAGCGAAAAAGCTTCTTCAAAATATGAATTTTTTGAATGAGCCTTTTAATGATAGGTTGCCACTTGCACAATTGCATTGGATTATTGCTGATAGTAACAAAGCAATTACTGTAGAGTCTGTGGAGGATGGAATAAAAATATATGATAATCCAGTAGGTGTGCTTACTAATAATCCGCCATTTGATAAGCAAATGTTTAATTTAAATAATTATATGCATTTGTCAAATAAATCACCAGAAAACACGTTTTCTTTCAGACTGGATTTAAAGAATTATAGTCGTGGAATGGGAGCAATTGGACTTCCAGGAGATTTATCTTCGCAATCTAGGTTTGTTAGAACAGCATTTGTTAAGATGAATTCTGTTTCTGGAGGTGGAGAATTAGAAAGTGTTAGCCAGTTTTTCCATATTCTTAATTCTGTTGACCAACAGAGAGGTTGCTGCAATTTAGGCAATGATAAATATGAGATAACTATTTATACATCATGTTGTAACGCTACTAAAGGGATTTATTATTATACAACTTATGATAATCACCAAATTACAGCTGTAAATATGAATAAAGAAAATTTGGAAGAGGACAAACTTATAAGGTATCCACTTATAAAAGAAGAACAGATTAAATTACAAAATTAGAACTTTTATAGAGAAGCATAGAGTTAGGATTGAAAATTTTTAAATTTGTTCTTAAGAATATATGGCATATTTTTGCTATAGCGAAAGCTACAACAAAATATGACAAATAAAACAAAAGAAAAAGAAGGCAAGTGCTAGTCGGCATTTGCTTTTTGCATATAAGACTAATGGTATATAGTGCTAATATAAATGCTGATTAATTTTATGATAAATGTATTGCAAATTTTCCATATAACTGGTAATATATTTAATGTAATTATTGATTTATAAGGTAGGTTTTTCTATGACAATACTATGTTATGATGTTAGAATATATTTTTTGCTGTTTATGATATATGCTGTAGCAGGTTGGATAATGGAGGTTACATGTAAACTTATTCAGTATAAAAGGTTTATAAATAGAGGATTTTTAATTGGACCTTATTGTCCGATTTATGGCTATGGAGCTCTTCTAATAACATTTTTATTGGGAAGATATAAATATGATGCACTTGTGCTATTTGTTATGGCGATAGTCGTATGCGGAACTTTGGAATACTTGACCAGTTTAGTAATGGAAAAAATGTTTAAGGCAAGATGGTGGGATTATAGCCAAAGAAAGTTTAATTTAAATGGACGAGTTTGTTTAGGTACAATAATTCCTTTTGGAATTTTGGGACTAATGGTAACATATATAACAAATCCATTCTTGCTAGGAAAACTAGAATTAATACCAGAGATGTGGTTAAATATTGTGTCTGGAATATTATTTGCAATTTATGTGGTTGATAATATTGTTTCTGGAGTTGTTATTAAAGCAATTAAAAAGGCTGATATTACTGCAAGTAAGGAAACTGATAATACAGAAGAGATTACTAAGAAGGTAAGGGAAATTTTACAAAGCAAGTCTGCATTACATAGAAGATTGGTGGATGCTTTCCCTAAATTGCAAGCTGTTAAGATAAAAATTAAAGACCAAACAGAGAAAATAAAGAAAGAAGCAATTAGACAAAAAGAAGAAATAGAAACAAAGGTTGAAGACACAACTAAGGCGATTGCTGAAAAAGTAAGCAATGTTAGTATAACTGGAAAAAAGAAAAAGCAAATTAAAGAAGAAAATGAAAAATAGATAAAAAAGATGCCAAATAAAATTGGCATTTTTTTGTGTCTATAAGTTTGAATTGCGAATAATTTAAAATTGCATAAATTTTTCAATCTTGGAAAAAATAGTGTAATAAATGTTTTAGAAGGAGCGGGAGGAAAAAATTATGCAATCTTTTTGGGAAGAGGAGAGAAAAAATTATAAAGAATATGAGAGTATAAGAAATGATATGAGGGCCTCTGTTTGTGTTATTGGCGGAGGACTTACTGGTCTTACAACAGCGTATTATTTAAGCAAATATACTAATGTTGTTTTATTAGAAAGAAATAGAATTTGTAGTCACACAAGTGGCGGAAATACTGGAAAAGTTACTAGTCAGCATGGAGTTTTTTACAAATATTTAATAGATTCACAGGGAAAAGAATTTGCAAAAAAATATTTAAAGGCAAATCAGAAGGCAATAGAAAATATTAGTGAAATAGTGCAGAATGAAAAAATAGATTGTGACTTTAAGAGAGAAAAGGCATATGTTTTTACTGCAAAAGAAACAGAAGTAGACAAATTGAAAAAAGAGCAGAGAGCAGTAGATAAATTAGAAAAAGACTTGTGTCAATATGTTACAAAAATAGAGCTACCAATGGAAATTGCAGGAGCGATTGAGTTTAGGAGTCAGGCAAAGCTTCACCCTGTAAAATATGGATATGGACTGGCCAAATGTATTACTAAGAATAATAGTAGAATATTTGAGAATTCTCAGGTTACAGATATAAAGAAGTCGAATGGAAAGTACGAAATATATGTAGATAAAAATAAAGTTACGGCAGACTATGTGGTAATTGCTACAAGATATCCGTTTATAAAGATTCCGGGTTACTATTTTTTGAAGATGTATCAATCAACATCTTATGCAATAGTTGCTGATGTAAAAAGCGAATTGTTTGATGGAATGTATATAAATTACGAAGTCCCCAATATGTCTTTTAGGGTAATCGAGGATAATGGAAAGAAATTACTATTAGCGGTTGGTTATGATTATAAAACTGGAACGGAGGAATTGAAAAATGGATATACGAGGCTTGAAACAGCTGTAAGAAAAATGTATCCAGATGCAGAAGTGCTATATAAGTGGTCTGCAGAGGATTGCATAAGTCTCGACAAAATCCCGTATATAGGAGATTTTTCTGTTACGATGCCTAATGTGTATGTGGCAACAGGGTTTAATAAATGGGGAATTACATCATCAAATGTTGCGGCAAACATAATAGCAGATAAAATATTAGGAAAAGAAAATGAGTATGAAGATTTGTTTAAAGCAAGAAGAGTAGAACCAATAAAGAATAGAGTCGAAGTAGGAAATATGTTAAAAGAAGCCAATAAATCAATACTTATGAGTAGGTTTAAAATACCAAAAGATGAAATAGATGATATAAAAATAGGAGAGGGCAAGATAATTGAAATAGATAATAAAAAGGTTGGAGTGTATAAAGCAAATACTGGAGAAATTTTTAAAGTAAAACCTATTTGCACACATCTGGGGTGTGAGCTGTACTTTAATAATATAGATAAAACTTGGGAATGCCCATGCCATGGCTCGAAATTTAGCTATGATGGAAAATCAATAGAAGTACCAAGTAATAAGAATTTGGAATGACTGATTAGGTAAATAATGGGGAAAATGTTGACATTAACATAAAGAGGAAATATAATACTAATATGATTCTTATATACCAATAATAAATGAAGATTGGTACGAAAAATATACTATTAAGTATAATGGTAGAGAGTCAACTTTTGGCCTCGAATTTACGCTTGATTATGAGTATCTTTCGATGTATGTTCAGAGTTTGAAGGAAAAATATGAGACAAAGAGTACCATGAATGATTAATTAAAACATTTATTCATTTTCTAAAAATAACACCAAAATTTAATAGTATACTTGCCTTCCAGGGATACTCCTTGGAAGGCTTTTATGTAACACATTTTGAGCAAAAAAATTATGCTATAAATGTGGCAATTGTATAAAAGAGTTAAAATCTTTAAGATAGCAAAATTCTATTGACGAGACTATTCTTAAAATGTATAATGTTATTACTAACATATGAAGGGGATTTTTAGAATGCAATCAAGAAGTGAGAATAGAAAGAAAAAACAAGAAAAGCAAAGAATTATATTAGGAATTATAATTTTAATATTAGCTATTTTAATAACGATAATAATTGCAAGTATAATTAGTAAGAATACTGCGAAAGAAGTTGCCACAAAGGAACCAGAAAGTTTAGCGGATGAATTCGTAAATACACAAAATATTGAAGAAGATGTAAATGAAGAGATTATAGAAAATAGTGTAGAAGAGAACGAAGTAGTTGAAAATACAGTAACTGAAAAAAAAGCTAAAAATACGAGCGGTACAAAATATAGATTAGAAGTAAATTGTAAGCAAAATGTAGTTAATGTATATGAAAAAGATGAAAACGGAGAATACAAAAACTGCGTAAAGGTAATGCTTTGTTCGGTTGGCTTTGCAACCCCAACGAGCGGAACTTATTCACTAAAAAAATATGGTGGATGGGAATGGAAAGGGCTTCAAGGTGATGTGTATGGCCAATATGCAACACAAATAACTGGAAATATATTGTTCCATTCTGTACCATATACTGAGAAATATAATAATGCAAGTTTAGAATATTGGGAGTATGATAAATTGGGTACTTCAGCTTCTTTGGGTTGCATAAGGCTTACTGTAAAAAATGCAAAATGGATATATGATAATTGTGCGGCTGGAACAAAAGTATATTTTTACAAAGATTCTAACCCTGGACCATTGGGTAAGCCATCAGAAAGAAAAATTTCTGGAGACAGTGAGGTAAATAGTTGGGACCCAACTGATCCAGCTTCGGACAACCCTTGGAAGGAGTATGATATTGCCAAAAAGAATGATAAAGAAAACACAGAAAGCAATAAAAATAACAATATTGAAAATAAAATAGAAAACACAGAGCAAAATACAGAAGTGCCAGGCAATACGGAAAATACTGAAACCAATACGGAAATAACAAATAATACAGAGAGCAATAAAAATAATGAGACTTTTCAAGGGAAAAACAATATTACAAATACAGAGAACAGAAATACAGAAAACGAAAATTATGAAGTTGGGAGTAATATAGAAAGTGATAATGACTAAATATTGTTAAAAAATGCGTACAAATTTGAATACGTCAAAGCCTGTTTTAAATGAAGTGATATACATAAGAATATAAAAAATATGTATTTTTACTTTAAAATGGGCTATTTTGTTGAAAAAATATAAATGAGGCTTTATGGAAAGTAAAAGCTAAAAAATAAAGCTTTAATTTGTTAAAATAAAAGCTTTATTTTATTACCATCACGACTTATAAATCCCTCATCTACCAAGCATTTGAGTTCACGCATCATTGCACTTCTATCTACGCTTAGGTAATCGGCGAGGCTAGTCATTGAAATTGGAAGTGTAATATTTTTAGAGAAGTTTTTACTAGAAAGAATAGAAAAATAAGTAAGTAATTTATCTCTGATAGACCTTTTTGAGAGGATTTCTATTCTTGTATTTTGATGTACTGCCTGTTTTAATATGAGTTCTAGCAGGCTAGATACGAGTGTTGTGTGAAATTTACAGTTGTTTCTGCATTTTTCGTGTATGTCATCATACAAAAATAGAAGAGCCTCACACTTATCCATTGCTAAAACAAAAAGTTCGTGGTTGGTATGAACAGGGTAGAAAGCTTCACCAAAAATATCTGTCTCAACAAAACTTTCTATTATATCCTTGTTTCCGTTTAAATCATATCTAATTAAATCTGCTTTTCCAGAAAGCAGTATGCAAATTTGTTTTCTTTTTTCTATGTAAGTTGTAATAATACTGCCTTTTTCAAAGGTCTTACGTTGAACCTTAATACAATTACAAGAAATGTTTTCAATTATATCTGATATTTCCATTAACATTGTCCTTAAATTTGTAAATAAAATTTACTCAATTATACTTCAAAAACGTTGCATTTGCAACAGAAAAAATAAATTGTTAAGGTATAATAGTTATGAGATAATGTTTTTTAGGTAAGTTATGTCGATGTGGGCAGAAAAATGTTTTGCAAACAATAATGCTTAGTTATATTAAAAAATATTATTTATAATGAAACTAAAGAGGCAGTAATTTAGATAAATCCAAGGAGGAATTTATGAAGGTTATTAAGAGAGATGGACGTGTAGTAGATTTTAATAGAGAGAAGATTGCAATTGCTATTGAGAAGGCAAACCAAGAGGTTACAGAAAAGGAAAGAGCAGACAAGCAAGATATTAAGGATATAATAAAATATATTGAGTCACTTGATAAAAAGAGAATTTTGGTTGAAGATGTGCAAGATATAATAGAAGAGCAACTTATGGATAAGAAAAAGTTTAAGCTTGCAAAGAAATACATGATTTATAGATATAATAGAGCATTGGTTAGAAAGAAGAACACCACAGACGAATCTATTCTTGGACTCATAAAAAATCAAAATATGGAGATGTTGGAAGACGGAACACGTAAGAATGCTGTGCTGGCGTCTTCACAAAGGGATTACATAGCTGGAGAGGTTTCTAAGGATTTAACGAAGAGACTACTGTTACCTGAAAAAATAGTAAAGGCTCATGAAGAAGGAGTACTATATTTTCATGATATGGACTATTTTTTACAACCAATTTTTAATTCTAGTGTGATTAATATTGGAGATATGCTTGACAATGGAACAGTTATAAATGGAAAATTGATAGATAGTCCAAAAAGTTTTAGAGTTGCTTGCACGGTTCTTGCACAAATTCTTGCAACAGTTGCGTCAACACAATACGGTGGACAATCTGTAGATATCAGTCATTTGGGAAAGTATGTTAGAAAGAGCTATGAAAAATTTAAGGAAGAGTTGGGAGGCGTGCCTTCAAAAGAAATATTAGATAAAAAGATAAAAGAAGAAGTAACGAGTGGGGTACAAACACTTCAATACCAGATAAATACACTAATGACTACAAACGGGCGTAGTCCATTGGTTTCATTATTTATGTATTTAAGAGAAGACGATGAATACATAAAAGAAAATGCACTTATAATAGAAGAAATTTTGAAGCAAAGAATTGAGGGAATGAAGGATGCAGAAGGAAAATATATTAATCCGGAATTTCCAAAGTTGATCTATGTAATTGATGAAAATAACTGCTTAAATGGTGAAAAACATGATTATTTAACACATCTTGCATTAGAATGTGCAAATAAGACACAAGAACCAAGCTTTATATCGGCTAAAAAAATGCGTGAAAATTATAGCGGAAATGTCTTTTCGCCAATGGGCTTTAGAAGTTTTCTAACTCCATGGAAAGACGAGAATGGAACATATAAATTTGAAGGAAGATTTAATCAAGGTATTGTTAGCATAAATTTACCACAAATTGCAATCGTGGCAGATGGTGATGAAGATAAATTCTTTAGTTTGCTAGATGAAAGACTGGAATTGTGCCATGAGGCTTTATTGTGCAGACACTATGCTTTGCTTGGTACAGTAAGTGATACGAGCCCAATACATTGGATATATGGTGCGATAGCGCATTTAAAATCGGGAGAAAAAATCGACAAATATTTGAAAGACGGTTACTCTACAATTTCGTTAGGATATGTAGGAGTATATGAAGCAACAATGATGATGAAAGAAGTTTCTAACACTGAACCAAATGGAAAAGAATTTGCTATAAAGATAGTAAAGCATTTAAAAGAAACTGTTGAAAAGTGGAAGAAAGCCTCTGGCTTAGGTTTTTGCTTATATGGAGAAACAAGTCAAAAGGTATGCAAAACATTCGAAAGAATAGACAAAGAAAGATTTGGAGTAATAAAAAATGTAACAGACAAAGAAAAATATACAAGTTCGTACCATGCGAGTGAAGATGAAAAAATAGACTATAAAGAAAAACTAGCATTTGAAAGCGTATTTCAAAAATTATCATTGGGAGGAGTTGTATCACAAATTCCGAGCGGATATATTGGAGAATTAAGTGATAAAGAAGAATTCATAAAATTTGTGTATGATAATGTACAATATTTGGAGTTTACAAAAGAACTCAAAAAATAACTAAAATTAATGTGTTGATATAATAAACAGACTGTAAAAAAGTTCAAAAAAATGAGTGAAGAAATTCGCTCATTTTTATTTCAATAGATTTTTCATGTTGTCCTTGAGTCATACATTCTTAAAATTAGGGTCATCTAAAAATAACATCCACTGAGCCTTTTTATCATGCTTATTCTTATAGTATGTATTTTTAATAATATCTAATTCTAGTATACGAATTTCGATTGAGTCTATCAATATTAAATCTGGGTGACTTATATGAAAAAAATTTTCTTTAATGAATGAAATAGAAATTTACAAATGTCATTTATTTGTCACTTTGATGATGTATTATAATTCCAGTAAAAGAAAATTTGAAAAGAAAGGAAAGGAAAATATAATGGAAATTTTAAGAGTTGAAGATTTGGTTAAGACATATGGAAAAGGTGAAAATCAGGTTAATGCAGTTGACCACATTTCGTTTTCGATAGATAAAGGAGAATTTGTTGCGATTGTTGGAGCTAGTGGAAGCGGAAAATCTACGTTACTACATTTGTTAGGAGGAGTGGATAGACCAACTTCAGGCAAAGTGTTCATAGATGGAAAAGACATTTATTCTTTAAATGATGATAATCTGGCTATATTTAGAAGGAGGCAAATTGGTTTAATCTATCAATTTTACAATTTAATACCAATATTGAATGTAAGAGAAAATATAACATTGCCATGTGACTTAGACGGACAAAAAGTTGATGAGAAAAGATTAGATGAGTTGATAAAAACATTAGGATTAGAAAAAAGAGAGAAGCATCTGCCAAACCAATTATCTGGAGGACAACAACAACGTGTATCAATAGGAAGAGCAATGATAAATAATCCAGCATTAATGCTAGCAGATGAGCCGACAGGAAACTTAGATTCAAAGGCTAGTGATGAAATAATATCATTATTAAAATTGTCAAACAAAAAGTTTAACCAGACTGTTGTAATAATTACTCACGACTTAGAAATAGCAAAAGAAGCAGAAAGAGTTATAACAATAGAAGATGGAAAGATAATAAAGGATGAGAAAAATTTCGCCCAATAGGGACGCACTTTCTTGGGTGAAGAAGAAAAAATAATATAAATTTTGTCCAGTAAAGGAAGCTGTTGGGAAACGAAAAGTTAATTTCGCCCCAAAAAGGGCGTCCCTATTGGGCGAAAAGATGGAGAATATATAATGAATGTTTTAAATAAGTTGACTAAGAAAAATTTATTACTTAATAAGAAACGTACAATTGTTACTATTATTGGAATTATGCTTTCTACTGCACTGGTTTGTGCGGTTGCGGGGCTGGTTACAAGTGCACAGCAGACATTTGTAAATCTTATTAAGAATAGTGATGGTGATTATCATATTTCGTTTTCTAATGTGCCACAGGAACAACAGAAGTATATTATACAAAACAATGCGGTTGATAGTTATTATGTTACAAAAGAGCTTGGATACAGCAAGTTCGAGAGTATTCAAAATGATGATAAGCCATATATTTATGTGGTTTCTATGAATGAAAAAGCTTTCGAAAAAGGTGCATATAAATTGATAGAAGGTCGAATGGCTCAAAATGAGAATGAGATTGTTATTCCACAACATTTAATTGATAATGGTAGAGTTAAGATTAATGTTGGAGATAAGATTACTTTAAATGTTGGGACAAGAGAACTAATGGACGGCAGTAAGCTTAATCAAAAAAATCCATATCTAGCAAGTTCGTCAAAAGAATATATATATCAAGAGACTGGAAAAGCCGGAGACAACGAAGATTATGAGGAGCAAATTGTTGATGGACAGAAAAAAGAATATACTGTTGTTGGAATAATGAAAAGACCTAACACAGGACTTGAGCCTTATTCTGCACCAGGCTATACGGCAGTTACATATTCAAATGATGAGAAAAATGCAGATGGCACAGACAAAATAACATCAATAGGCACAAAATTAAATACAAATGCTTCAAATGAAATTTTATCAGCAGAAGAAAATGAAAAATCAGTGACAGCTGATGCTACAATAAAAAACTTACAAACAGCCAACTTCTATGTAACTCTAAAAAATCCAAAAGAATATGAAAATGTAAAGAATCAAATAAAAAACACAATAGAAGCGGAAACTAAGAATGAAATTGAAGTAGAAGTTAATGCAGATTTATTAAGGTTCGAAGGAGTTCTTAGTGAGAGCACTTTAGGAGTTCTATATGGAATTGCAAGTGTTATTATAGTAATAATAATCGTAAGCAGTGTGTTTGTAATAAGAAACAGTTTTAGTATTTCTGTATCTGAAAAAACAAAACAATATGGAATGCTAGCATCTGTTGGAGCAACTAAAAAACAAATAAAAAGAAGTGTTTTACTAGAAGGATTATATATTGGTATAATTGCAATTCCACTTGGAATCTTATTAGGAATTGTTGCAATAATAATTTTATTATGGATAGTAAATTTATTAATTGGAGACATGATGGAAGGTACAGAATTTGTGTATAATGTACCAGGAATGGCAATTTTAATTTCAGTAGTAATCTCTGGCATTACAATATTTTTATCATGCTTAATTCCTGCAATAAAAGCATCTAAAATTCCACCAATTGAGGCAATACGTGGAACAGATGATATAAAGATAAAGACAAGAAAAATAAAAACATCAAAATTAACGAAAAAATTATTTGGGATAGGCGGAGTAATTGCAAGCAAAAACTTAAAAAGAAATAGAAAAAAATACAGAACAACAGTAGTGTCGCTAGTTGTAAGTATATCAATATTCATAGCACTTTCATCATTTTTAACTTATGGACAGATGATGACAGGTTCATATTATACAGATTTGAGCTATAACATAGCCGTAAATGGTGGAAATGAAACTTTGTATGAGAAAGTTGCAACTTGGAGTGGAATAAAGAGTTACAGTTATTCATATCAGACTAGTGCTGAGATAGACGTAAACAAATATGGAACAGACTTTGCTAAAGAAGAATTAGAAAATAAAAAACAGATATATGAAGAAGACTTCCCAGAAAATGTTGGAAAATATGAATATAATACTCTAGGTTTGACAATTGTTATGGTTAACAATGACTACTTCAAGTTATATGTAAAAAGCCTTGGAATGAACGAGAAAGATTATTCAAATATAGCAATACTTGGAGACGACATGATGCATTATCTAGGGCAAGGAAAATCAAAGGTTGAGCATTATTTTAATGTTAAAGCTGGAGAATCAATGGAAGTTACTATGGATGATGAGCAAAAGCAAATAAAAATTTCTAAAATTACAACAGAAAGACCAATGGGATATGAAAGCTGTTATACAGAGGGAGGCTACTTATTTGTATCTGAGGACTATCCAGTAGTTACTAAAGATAAGAGTGAATTAAATAGTGGAAACCTATGCATAGATGCACAAAAACCATCAGAAATAGAAAATAAGCTAACAGACCTAAAAAAAGAAGGCGAAGAATTTAAAGATGTAACGATAACAAACTTAGCTCAATTTGCAGACCAACAAAAAAGAATAATAATACTTGTATCAATATTCTTGTATGGATTCATAGCAGTAATCACACTAATTGGTGTAACTAACATATTCAACACAATAACAACAAACATGATACTACGCTCAAAAGAATTTGCAAACCTAAAATCAATAGGAATGACAACAAAAGAATTTAACAAAATGATAAAATTAGAGAGCATAATGTATGGTGCAAAATCATTGCTAATAGGAATACCAATAGGGCTTTTAGGCTCGTATGAAATATTCAAATCGTTTACAAATTCGATAGACTTTGGATTTATAATACCATGGCATGCAATAATAATTTCTGTAATATTTGTATTTATAATAGTAGGACTAACAATGAAATATTCGTTAAACAAAATAAACAAGCAAAATATAATAGAAACAATAAGACAGGATAATATATAAAATTATAAATATTAATAAGTTGTAACTAGCAAAAGACTGGATTGTAATTAATCTGGTCTTTTGGTTTTCGAAAAATTTTATATAACTGATGCTATTCGTAGTTTTGTATGATATAATGTAATGGAAAATAGAGATTGGGAGAAAATAGCAATGAAAAATAAGAAGATTATAATTATTGTAATAAGCATTATTCTAATATTAGCGATATTTGTGGGAATAGGAATAACGATATATTTTAACAATAAACCTAAAAATAAACCGGAAGACGTATTGCAGACTTTTGCTTCATATATTAATGATAAGAAGTATGAAGATATGTATTCTTTGTTGTCATCAAAAAGCAAAGCTAATATTTCGGAAGAAGATTTTATTAAGAGAAATAAAAATATTTATGAAGGCATAGAGGCTGAAAATTTTAGTGTTGACATACAGAGTATAGAAAATGAAAATAAATTAGCAAAAGTTACATATAAAAATAGTATGGATACAATGTCTGGACATGTTGACTTTACAAATACTGTAACTCTTGAATTGAACGAAGAAAAAGAATATAAAATAGATTGGACGTCTAACTTGATTTTTCCAAAGTTGAATACCGAAGATAAGGTAAGGGTAAAGACCATAGAAGCAAAGAGAGGTAGTATTTTAGATAGAAATGGAGAATACTTGGCAACAAACGGAGTTGCTTCAAAAATAGGTCTTGTTCCTGGAAAGATGAGTGATAATAGGGAAGAAGATATTGCAAAAATTGCTGAACTTTTAAATATGACTTCAGATGGTATAAATAGCGAGCTTTCGGCATCATATGTCAAGGCTGATACTTTTGTTCCGTTAAAGACTGTGGGAAAGAATGAAATGGAATTAAAGAATAAATTACTAGAGATAAAGGGAATAAAAATAATTGATGCAGATGAGAGAATATATCCACAGGGAGTGTCAACCTCTCAATTAGTGGGCTACATCCAACCAATAAATGCGGAAGAGCTGAAAGAAAAGGCAAAAGATGGGTATACTTCGAGTAGTAAAATTGGAAAATATGGATTAGAACGTGCTTACGAGAGTACTTTAAGAGCAGTAAACGGTTCAGAAATTTACATAGAAGATGCAAATGGAAATAAGAAAACATCTATTGCAAAACAAGAACAAAAAGACGGTCAAGATGTGAAATTGACAATAGATAGTAAATTACAACAGACTGTATATGAACAGTTTAAAGATGACAAGAGTGCTGTTGTTGTTATGAACCCGAAGACGGGAGAAGTGCTTGCACTTGCAAGTTGCCCATCATTTGATTCTAATGATTTTAGCTTAGGAATGACAACGGCAGATTATAAGAATTTAACGGAAAACCCAGATAATTTATTATATAATAGATATTTGGCAACATATGCTCCTGGGTCATCGTTTAAACCGATAATTGGCGCAATAGGGTTAACTACTGGTGCTTTTTCAGCAGATGATGACTTTGGAAGAAGCGGAACAAAGTGGCAGAACGATAGTTCTTGGGGAGATTTCTATATAACAACACTTTCTACGTATAATGGACCTGCAAATCTGAAAAATGCATTAATACATTCAGATAACATATATTTTGCTAAGGCTGCTTTAAAAATAGGAGGCAAAAATCTAATAAATTCACTAAAAAATATAGGGTTTGGACAACAAATAGAGTTTCCACAAACAATAAGCAAGTCTTCATACTCAAACAGTGAAAGCTTTACAAACGAAACACAACTTGCAAATTCCGGATATGGTCAAGGAGAAGTCTTAGTAAACCCAATACATATGGCAATGATGTACTCAGCATTTGTAAATGAAGGCAACATGATAATGCCATACTTGGAGTATAAAGAGAATGCAAGTTCACAAACGGCTAAATACTACAAGGAAAATGCATTTTCAAAAGAAGCTGCAAACGAAGTAAGAGACGGCTTAATACAAGTTGTAGAAAATCCGAGTGGAACAGCACATACAGCAAAAATTGAAGGAAAAACAATAGCAGGAAAAACAGGAACAGCAGAAATAAAACAATCAAAGGACGATACCGAAGGCACAGAAATAGGCTGGTTTAATGCATTCAACGTAGGAGAAAGTGATGAGAGCTTATTACTAGTAGTAAGCATGGTAGAAAACGTAAAAGGAAAAGGTGGCAGTCATTATTTATTACCAAAAGTAAGAGCAATTTTCGCCCAATAGGGACGCCCTTTTTTGGGCGAAAGTCACTTAAAAGTCACAAATGAATGATAAATTTAATATAGAAAATGAGGATAACATGGAAAAAGAGAAGAAAAGCAAAATAAAAAAGATATTAGTTAATTTAACAATATTTATATTACTTATAATTTTAACATTTTCATTAGTGTTGAAAGACCAAGATGTTTCACAAATATTTAGTGTTGCTGCCAAGGTAAAAAAGCAATATATTTTATTTGCTGTGCTTGCGATGAGCATTTACATTTTGGGAGAAGCTGTAAATATTACGAGAATTTTGAAAGAACTTGGCGAAAAATCGAAGTTTATAAGTAATATTAGATACACACTAATTGGATTTTTCTTTAGTGCAATAACTCCTGCTGCTAGTGGAGGACAGCCAATGGAGATATATTACATGCATAAAGATGACATTTCTGTTGCACACTCTACTTTGGCGTTGTTAATGCAACTTTGCAGTCTGCAAATAGTCACAATAACAGTAGGAACTATAAGTGCTGTAATACATTTTGAGGTACTAAAAAGTGGATTAATTTATTTATTAATACTTGGAATAATATTGAATTCAAGTGCTTTAACGTTATTGATAATTGCAATTTTTTCGAAGAAACTTTCGGAGGGATTAATAAAGTTTGCAGTGAAATTACTAAAATTCTTTAGAATTCCCAATGTAGAAAAAAAGCAGGAAAAACTAGAAAAAGAATTAGAATCATATCAAACAAGTGCAAAATACATAAAAGAGCATAAAATACTAATGTTAAAAACTGTGATAACAACCGTCATACAAATGATAGCATATTATAGTGTGCCATATTGGATTTACTTAGCATTTGGATTAACAGAATACAACATATTTGAAATATTAACATTGCAAGCAGTGCTATATGCTACAGTGTCCGGAATTCCATCGCCTGGGGCTGTTGGAGTAAGCGAGGGTGGATTTTTAGGAATATTTAGAAACGCATTTCCAGAGACAATAATTAGCAGCGCAATGCTTCTAACAAGAGGAGCAAATTTCTATTTATTTATTATAATAAGTGCGATAATTGTTATGATAAGCACATTTAGAGAGAAAAGAATTGAAAAAAAGCAAATGCAAGAAACGGAAGTTGTAACAGAGAAAAGTGAAAAATAATGAACATAAGCTTTACATTCACATATAATATAAAAGAGGTGTAAAACTTATGGCGTATTCGGAAAGAGAATTAATTGCAAGAATGATACAATGTGAAGCTGGCGGTGAAGGAGACAATGGAATGAAGGCCGTGGCAAGCGTTATAATGAATAGAGTAAATGTCCCAAACGGCGAATATGCAAGAATTTCGCAGGGGGGAAATATTAGAAACATATTATTTCAACAAGGACAATTTGACTGTGCAAGAGAAACTATACGAGGAAGCTATAACAGTCAAAACATATACAACATGACTCCGACAGATGTGCATTATAACATTGCAGATTGGGCATTATCAGGTAACAGGCTAAATGAGATAGATAACTGTTTGTGGTACTTAAATCCATTTAGACCAACGTGTGGAAGCACTTTCCCAGCAAATGGTTCAGGAAGTTTGCATACAAGGCTAGGCAAACATTGCTTTTACAAGCCAACACCTCTATATAATAACACTTAAAAAGAGGTATTGTTGAAAGATTATGTGGATTCAATTTTTTTCAACTGACAAAAGTACCTTGATGGAGGAATGGTAAATGGAAAATAAAGAAATAGAAAATAGACAGTTGCTAAATCCAAACCAGCAAGATAATTGGCCAGAAACCTTGAAAAATCCAATATATACACCGGCATTTTTACGTGAACAAATAGGAAAATTGATGCGTGTTGAATTTTTAATTGGAACAAATAATTTAGTTGATAGAATTGGTGTACTAGAAGATGTTGGAGCAAGCTATATTTTGCTTCGTTCATTTGAAAATGATAGTTTAGTTTATTGTGACATATATGCAATAAAATTTATCACAATATCAACAACAGGAATATATGCAAATTATCTGCAAATGAGCAAATATAATAGAAATACGTATTATTAATAGTAGAGAAATAATTTATATTTTAATATAAGTTATTTCTTAAAATTTATAAAAGGGGAAATGAATGAAAAAAATTTTATTGGTAGAAGACAATGAGGCTATTCAGAAAGGGCTAAAATATTCATTAGAGCAAGAAAAATTTGTAGTAGAACTTGCAAGTGATGTAAAGACTGCTAAGGACAAGCTTGTCAAAAGTGAGTTTAACCTAATAATATTAGATGTAATGCTTCCAGATGGAAGTGGTTTTGAGTTGTGCAGAGATATTAAGAAAAATATGACGACTCCGATATTGTTTTTAACAGCAAAAGACGAAGAACAAGATGTTGTAAATGGGTTTGATTTAGGAGCAGACGATTATGTCGTAAAACCTTTTAGACCACGAGAGTTAATATCAAGAATAAATAATATTTTAAGAAGATATGAAAAAGAAGAAAGCAATAAACTGCAGGCAGGAAATGTAATAATAGATTTAGATGCATCTAGAGTATATGTAGGACAGGAAGAAATTGTGTTTACAGCGCTCGAATACAAAATTTTAGTACTGTTGTTCTCTAATATGGGAAAGACTGTAACAAGAGAGAATATTTTAGATAAAATCTGGGATGTGGCAGGAAACTTTGTAAACGATAATACGCTTACTGTTTATGTAAAAAGAATAAGAGCAAAACTCGGAGAAAATGATGTAATTAAAACTATTAAAGGAATTGGGTACAGAGTTGAAAAGTAAGCAGGGAGTGAGAATAAATGGAAAAAGTTAAAATTGCAATATGCGGAGCATGTTTAGTAATTGTTGCAATATTGGGATATTGTTATATTTCAGAAAAGCAGAATGAAAAATATGAATATATAGTAAATTCAGCAATATCGAATATAGTTGATACAGTAATAGAAAAATATCCAGATGTAAGAGAAGAAGAAATATTGAATATATTAAGAAACACTAAAAATAACAAAACCAATATATTAAAAAAATATGGTTATTTAGATAATGAAAATTATATAAAAAAATTAGAAGATGAAAAAAATGTAGACAGAAAAATAAACATATTATATATTTCAATATTTGGAATTGTAATTATATTAATTGTGATATATTACAATAATAAAAAAGAAATCAGAATAAGAGAAGTAAATCAATATTTAAATGAAGTAAACAGAGGCAACTACAAGCTAAAAATAGAAGAAAACGGAGAAGATGAAATATCAAGGTTAAGAAATGAATTGTATAAAACTACAATATTATTAAGAGAAACAGCCGAAAATAGTGAAAAAGAAAAAGTGAGCCTAAGTAATTCTTTGGCAGATATATCACACCAAATAAAAACACCAATTACATCAATGAGAATAATGCTAGATAATATAGAAGACAATCCAAACATGGATAGTAAAACTAGAGTAGAGTTCATAAAAGAAATAAGTAAACAGGTTGACTGGATTTCTTCTTTGGTAGTCTCATTACTGAAACTTGCAAAATTTGATGCAGGAGCTATTGTAATGAAAAATGAAGAAATAAATGTAAGGAACTTAATAGATAAAGCCGTATCAAATTTAGCAATAATATTAGATGTAAAAAATATAAAAATAATTTCTAATATAGACGAAGCGGCTACAATAAATGCTGACTACAATTGGCAATTAGAAGCAATTACAAACATAATAAAAAATGCTGTGGAACATAGTAGCGATGATTCTAACATTTATATAAATGTGGAAAATACGAGTGTGTTTGTAAAAATACAGATTAAAGATGAAGGAGAAGGAATAAGTAAGAAAGACATAAATCATATATTTGAAAGATTTTATAAATCAAAAAATAGTTCTGAAAATAGTATTGGTATTGGACTTTCGCTCGCAAAAACAATAATAGAAAAAGCAAACGGATATATCAAAGTTGAGTCGGAAGAGGGAAAAGGAACAATGTTTGAAATAAAATATTTGAAATAATATTTATAAGTTTATATCAGAAAAACTAATTTTAATAAAGCCTATAAATTTGAAATAATGTTAATTCAAATTTATAGGTTAATTATTAATCTATATGTTTAAGAAACAAGGCTAAATTTTCAAGCGTTGCACAACCAAGTTTTATTTCTTCATCAGAATAACCTGAAAGTTTTTTAGAAAGGTTTAGAGTAGAATTAAAATCTTTACCAAATAGAATATAATCAGCAGATAAACCAGTCATATCACAAAGTATCTTCAATTTATCAACAGACAGGGTGCCTTCACCACGTTCAATCATGCCAAGATATTGTCCAGAAATACTGAGCAATTCTGCCATTTTTTGCTTCGTCATATTCATATTTAAACGTATATTTTTTACTCTTAATCCTATTTCTTTTCGTAACATAATAAAAACATCCTTTCTTTCTCTATTTTAATAGATTTTAGTTTGAAAAAATTAAAAATAGATGACAAAAAGCAGATAGAAGATGTGGTAAAACATGACAATATATGATGGAATATGTCGAAAATAAGAAGTAGAAGGTGATGCAGAAATGAAATTGATGTTAATTGAAGATGAAAAGAAGGAACAAGATAAATTTAAAAAATTAGCCGAGAAAATGAATGATGTAACATTTGTGAAGATAACAACCTCAACAGAAGAGGGCATTAAATGTATAAAGGAAAATGATATTGATGGAGTAATCTTAGACTTAGAGCTAAATTCAGGTACTGGAAATGGATTTGAGTTTATAGAAAAGCTTAAAATTACGAAGCTAAGTAAAATTCCAAAAATTGTTGTAACAACAAATGTATATTCAGATTCAGTATATGATTATTTACATCAAAATAAAGTTGACTTCATTTTCTATAAGAAGCAAGAAAACTATAATGTGGAAAATGTAATAAACACGTTACTATTACTTAACAATTATACAAATACAGCATCTACAGATATAAAAGAAATAGAAGAAGAAAAGGCAAAACAAGAAAAACTAATAGCGGAAAAGGTAAATTACGAATTAGATCTAATAGGTATAGCATCACACTTGCAGGGCAGAAAATATTTATTTGATGCAATAACATATTTGTTATCTGAGGAAGGAGAGAATAGTCAGGTTTCTATAAATCAATACTTGTTATCAAAACATAAAAGACCTACAAGTACTATAAATAGAGCTATGCAAAATGCGATAGTGCGTGCATGGAGAGTAACTGCTATTGAAGATTTAGAGAAACTTTATACAGCACACATAAATTATAATACTGGTGTACCAACACCTGTAGAATTCATTTACTATTATGTAGATAAAATAAAGAAAGAGATCTAAAAAAAAGAGTGAGTTTTTATATAATGTACAAAGTGGAGTTGACACTGAAAAAAGTGTGTGTTCCAATAAGGACTTTATATTAAAATTACACTCTTTTTTAGATTAAGTTTTATCTATTGGTAAAAAAAGCCATAAAATTTAAGAAAAAAGTGAAAATTTTGTGCGAATGAAATTGTATAAAATGTTATAGAATTTCAAAATTTACACATGATGTTCGCCTCTAAAAACCACTCGTATCAAGGCACTCGAGTGGTATCTTTTTATTGTAATAAATAAAAAGATAGGTGGTGAACGGAAGATGACTTGGGATGAATTTATGAAATGGTTAAGAGATATTATTAGACTATAATCAAAAAAAGAATGTGATCATGAAATATTGATTACATTCTTTTTTTGTTATATAATGCGTAAAAATAAAGTCGTGAGGAGAAATTTTTATGAGTGTAGATCTAATTGATGGGATAATAAAAGTAGGAATAATTAATATATACACATATGCTACATTTTTTAAGATAACTAATGAACGCATAAATGTGTTAAAAACGACTATAGGGGCTTGGATTTCATTAATTTTTTATGTGATTTTAAAGTTATGCTTTAAAGATAATGTATTATTAGTTACTATTATGTCATATTGTTTACAGATACTAATTCAAAAAATTCTGTTAAATGATAAAGAAAAATCTATAATAGTAAGTAATTTGATTGCTAATGCACTTGTATATTCAATATTTTTTGCTTGTCTTATAGTGGAATTCGTTCCAATATCTATTTTAAAACTTAATAATAGAACATTAGAAATCATAATAGGATTATTAATGGAACTTTTAATTTTGGGACGATTAGCTAAAAATAGAAGGATAAAAAATGGTATAAGTTTTTTAAAGGATACAGTTAATAATGATTATATTTGTATAATTATGCTTAATATTGCTGCAACAGTAATGTTTGCGTACTGTATATATGGAAGCATGTCTCAATATTTAATAACAAATTTATTTATAGTGCTTATCTTATCGATTATTATTATGATATTAATGATTCAAAAAACTTTAACCATATACTACAAGCAAAAGCTTTTAGCTAAGAATATTGAAGATTATAAATCTGAAATTGCTTTGAAGGATGCTCAAATAAAATCTCTATCTGATGAAAAGTATAAGATTAGCAAGTTAAATCATGAATTCTACAACAGACAGAAGTCTTTGATACATAAAGTTGAAGAAATAACGAGTATGAATACCGAAATAGCAGATGAGTTAGATCTCTCTAAACAAATAAACGATTTAACAAAAGAGTACACAAATAAAGCTCAGGAGATTAAAACTTTAGATAAATTACCAACTACAGGAATAGTTGAAATTGATGATATGTTTAAGTATATGCAGTCAGAGTGCGATAGCAAGAAAATTCAATTTAATCTAAAAATTAATGGAAATATTTATCATATGATAAATAATAAAATCCCACAAAGTAGATTAGTTACTTTGATTGGTGACCATTTAAGAGATGCGATTATTGCAATTGATTTTAGCAATAATACTTTCAAGAGTATATTAGCGGTGCTGGGAGAGAACAACGGAGTTTATGAGTTTTGTGTATTTGATACAGGTATAGAGTTCAAAATTGATACATTACTAAATTTAGGTTTGAAACCTGCAACTACACACAAAGATTCTGGAGGTACTGGCATCGGATTTATGACTACATTCGAGACTATGAAAGAAACTAAAGCGAGTCTTATAATAGATGAAATGCGTGAGATGAGCAATACCGATTATACAAAATCTGTAACAATTAGATTTGATGGAAAGAATGAATATCGTATAAAATCATATAGAAGTGATGAAATAAAAAAGAAAATGAAAGACAATAGAATTATAATTGAAAATAAAAAAGGAAGTTCCACACAGTGGAACTAAAAAAAGAAGTTACCTTTCGCTATAGCGAAAGGTGGCTGAAAAAAATGTTGAAAAACAGGCAAATGTGTAATAATTTGTTGCACGATTTTGCTTGTTTTTCTATGCTTTGAGATATATAATTAATGAACTTACAATAGATAAGCATCTATTTAAGGATTAACGTTAATATATTAGAATTCTAAAAAATTTTATCAAATTATTATTAAATCTAAGAATTTAATTTCT
>ERZ857969.2309-NODE-2309-length-22210-cov-3.128549_pt1 | contig 22210 bp, 19 predicted proteins | sample MGYA00519864_ERZ857969 | MGnify/ENA primary metagenome ERZ857969 (study PRJEB31778, sample SAMEA3449382) | human gut metagenome | biome: human gut; feature: human-associated habitat; material: faeces | place: United Kingdom | collected 2010/2012 ... | reverse complement strand
TAAAGACACCACTTGCATCTATTAGTATAATATTAGATAATTTAATAGATAATCCCAATATGGATAACAAGTTAAGAGAAAGTTTTTTAAAAGATATAAATAGAGAGATTAGTAAAATTAATAATTTAGTTAATACTATGTTAAAGTTATCTATGTTTGAAGTAAACGCTATTAAGTTTGATAGAAAATATAATAGTTTAAAAGGTATACTTGAAAAATCTATTGAAAATGTAAGCATGATAATGGACTTAAAAAATGTTAAAGTTAACTTGGATATAAAAGAAGACGTATTAATTAAATGTGACTATAACTTTGAAGTGGAAGCAATAAGTAATATATTAAAAAATGAAGTAGAGTATTCTAAAGAATTTGGTAAAATTGATATTACTGTAAACGATAACAAACTTTATACAACGCTTATGATAAAAGATTATGGAATTGGAATTTCTGAAAAAGATTTAAAAAACATATTCAATAGATTTTATAGGGGAGAAAATAGTAGCACTAATAGTGCAGGAATAGGGCTTTCTCTTGCTAAAAAGATAATTTTAATGGATAATGGTAAAATAAGTGTGGAAAGTAAGAAGAATGAGTATACATTTTTTCAAATCAAATATTTTAAATAAAAATGTTGATTTTTAATATTTATTGTAGTAGAATATTACAAAAAAAAAGGAGACTTGTATGATTTATAGTTTTAAAAAGGATAATACTTTATTATACAGTACCCCATTAGTAGAGTATTTAAAAGTACACAATAATTATAATGGTGAAAATTTAATTTATTCAAAAAAATATACAGAAGGGACATTTTCCATTACAAATCCAACTGGAGAGTTTAAAAATGCTCGTTTAGTGAATGGATATCCACATTTTGAAATTCCACTTGATGTTTGTTTGGAAGAAATTGATTTCTTTATGAGTGGTGGCAATATGTATAATTACAATTTTTATATAAGATATGGTGATTTACATCCAAATAAGCCTATTCCTAAACTAGGACAACTTAGAAATATAATATTAAATAATTCATTAAATTATTTAATATTGAATAACGTTAAAAGTTTTTTTCCAATTGGAGATATCAGTATTAAATCAATTAAAAGTTTTAAAGAAAAATATAATATAGACATTGACGAAGAAGAGTTATTTAAAATGATAGTTAACGATAGAATTCCTACTGAAATTCGAAGTCAATTTGATGAATATAATATTTACACGATTAATTTAATCAAAAATTATTTAAATGACTTAAATCTTCCTGTTGATGAGTTTGTAATAGAATCTTCATTGTATACTAATCAAAAAATGTATCAAAGTTTGAAAAATGATGAGAGATTTAAAAATGAATTGAAGAACAATGGTGAATTAAAGTATACTCTTCAAGAGTTGATGTTCATTAAAAAATATGCAGTTTATGAAAAAGATGTTTTAATAAATATAATTGGTGCTAATCAAAGTGATCATGTATTAAGAGTTAACAAAATTTTAAATCAAATTAATTTTAAAAATGATACTAGATTTTTAACTTATGGAATGTGTTATAATGCAGACGAAATGGATTATAAAATTTGGAGTGATAAAATCAATGAATTTATTGTAAATAATGATATAAAAGTAGGTGGCAAATATATTACGCCAGTCTATTTAATAAAATTATTAACAGTTCTACTAAGCAACGACAATGATATTGACTTTAATAAATTGAATAAATATAGGAATAATATAAAAACTGGATGTAATTTGCTTAATGATTTAATTTACAAAGAAGAAATAAAAATAGAAAATAATGATTTAATTAAAATGATGGCCTTAGTTAATTACAATATTAATAGAGCAGTAGAAAAAGGTAGTTTAAATTATTTTTATAAATATGTTTTATCTATTTATAGGGAATATATTACTAATCAGGATAAATATAAAAATATGCAAGGGTTATATTTTAAGTTTATGAATGCATGTCAATATAGATTAGGATTAAGAGAAGATAATGCTAAGAGAGTTATTAAGTAATTTAAAAACATTTAATGAAAATCAAGTTAATCATTCTTTATCAATTATTTTGAGAGCAAAATACGAAATTGAATATATGATTACTAAAAATACATATGAGAAATTTACTTTGAAACAAATGGATTATTTTGAAGTAACTTATTCTAAAGGAATGTTAGCAATAATATTGTTTAATGATAAAATCAAAACTTATAATTATAACGAATTAACGGAACTTGTAGGAGAAATTTATAAATTTTTCAATAATAAGTACAATATTAATTACGATTATAAGTTAATTGATCCAATTTATTTCTCACTTTTCTTTTATGATTTACTTGATAAAATATTATATTATAAATATGATTATATAAATATTGATGATTTTAGGTTGTTAAGAAGAAATAGTGAGCCAGTAACTCTAAATGAGTCTGAGTGTTACAAATCTTTAATAGATAATACTCGTGATAAAATTTTCAAATTGTTTAATTCTAATCATATTATAGATAGTGATAAAGATAGAATTCACAATTCTTTGAATAATGTCAAAGATAAATCATACGGAAAGAATAATCAATATATTGTTTTATATAATAATGAACCTTATATAAGAGATGGACAGCATCGTGCTAGCGCAATTAAATATTTGTATGGAAATGTTAAAGTAAAAGTTATTAGATTTTATTTAAAAGGCAATTACTTTTATGAGTAGAGGAGTTTATGAAAAAGATTTTAGTTGGTATATGTGGTATAGGAAATGGTCATTTAAATAGACAAATTTGTGTTATAAACGAATTAAAAAGTAAAGATTTTGAAGTTTTAGCTGTAACCAGTAAGGACAAGATATCTGTTATTAAAAAAAGTTGTAGTATTGAAGTTTTACCAATTGTAATACCATGGATCGTTTGTAATGAAAATGGTGTTAATTTTAAAGCTACTTTAGAAAAATATTATTTATCAACACAGGATAGATTTAAAAATTTTTTGGAATTTTCTATTGCTGTGGAAAAATATTTTAATGGTAAACCCGATTTAGTAATTACTGATTATGAGCCTAATGTTGCTGAGTATGCATATGCTAGCAATTTAAAATTGATAACTATGGAACAACAGTCAAAGTTTTTATATCTTGAAAATATAAAAATAAATGACTTTTCTATAAATGAAGAAATTAACAGAATTAATTATTTTTTTCCTAAATATGATATGAAAATAATTTCTTCATTTTTTCCAATTGATATTAAAGAAAATAGTGTTGTTGTAGTACCACCGATTATAGAAAGATTAGAAAAAAGAGATAGTGAAGAAAATAAAGTGCTTGTTTATTTTTCTCCTTACTCTTTTTCAATAAAATATTTTGAAATATTAAATGTCATTAAGAAATTTAAAAATTTTGAATTTATAGTTTATACTAAAGAGAATATTAATAATTTTAATAAACATTTGAATTATAAAAATATAAAGTTTTCAAACTTTAATAATTTATTTAAAAATGATTTGTTATCTGCTTCATTTTTAATTACTACAAGCGGTCATCAACTTTTAAGCGAAGCAATTTCAATTGATTTGCCTGTAATTACTATTCCACTTGATACTTATGAACAAAATTATAATGCTTTAATGATAGAAAAATATAAATTAGGAATGAAAAGCAAAGATTTTACTTATGAAGTATTAAAAGAGTTTTTAGAGAATAGATTTTATTTTATAAATAATATAAAAGATTTTAAGAATAAATACTATAAAAATAATTGGCAAGAAACTGTTGTCGAGAAAGTGAATAGTGTTATTAACGAATAAGATTTTGATTATTGCTGATAGTTATGTGGTAATGCAAAATGGTGTTTATTTTTCAAAAGATAATGAAGCAATTTTTAATGATATTGATATAGCATATTCTAAGGAGATATTATATAGAGATTAAATATAGAATTATTTATATAACTATGATATAATTATTATATAAATGGATGGAGGAAAATATGAATTATAAAGATTATTTAACAAATTTAATTAGTGGTTTAGGTATAGAAAAGGAATTAATAGAAATATCTGTTCCACCGAAAGAAGGAATGGGAGATTATTGTTTACCATGTTTTAAAATTAAAATTGATAATTTGAATAATCCAAATGAAAAAGCTAACTATATTTTAGAACATTTGACTTTTGATAAAAATATAATTCTCGATGCTTTTGTAGTTGGACCTTATTTGAATTTTAATATTAATAAAGAAAGCTTAGGAAAAATTGTTTTAGAAAAAATAGAAAACTTGAGTGATAAATATGGAAGTACAAATGAAGGAATAGGGAAAAGTTTATTAATTGAACATACTTCCATAAATCCAAATGCATCACCACATATTGGTAGAAGTAGAAATAGTATTATCGGAGACTTTTTAGTGCATTTATATAAATTTAATGGATATGACATTGATAGAGAATATTTTGTTAATGATATTGGAAAACAAATTGCAATGTTATTAATCGCTGTTAAAAAGTATTCAGATATTAATAGTGTAACATTTGATGAAATGTTAAGTCTATACATTAAAATAAACGATGAAGCTAAAGAAGATGAAAATATCGAAAAAGAAGTATTTAAATATTTAAACGAATTAGAAAATGGAAATGATATAGTAAGAAATGAATTTAAAAGCATAACTGATATTTGTGTTGAAGGTCAAAAGAAAATATTTGACAAAATGGATATACATTGGGATACATTTACTCATGAAAGCGATTTTGTATTTGGACATATTACTAAAACTATATTAGATAAAATAAACGAAAAGGGAAAGTTGAAGGAAGATGAAAATGGAAGACTTTATGTTGATTTAACTGGTTATAATATTCCAACTAAAACTCCGGTATTGATACTTACACGTGAAGATAAAACAAGTTTATACCCATTAAGAGATATTGCTTATACGATGTATAAAATGAATAAAAATAAGGATGTTAATTTAATAGTGCTAGGTGAAGATCAAAAGGTATATATGGAACAAATTAGTGCAGTTATGGATATCTTAGGTTATAGTAGTCCTAAATTAATATCTTACTCATTTGTACTTTTAAATGGCGATAAAATGGCTACAAGAGAGGGAAAAGTTGTTTTATTAGAAGATTTTATAAATGCTACTATAGATAAATTGAAAGTTAGTTTTAGTGAAAGAGGAACTGAATTAACAAATGATGAATATTTAAGTTTAGCTTCTTCTTGTATAAAGTATAATATGTTAAATATTAATCGTGGAAAAAACATTAATTTCAATTTAGATGATGCAACCAATTTTACTGGAAATTCTGCAATTTATATTTTATATAATTATGTTAGAATTAAATCCATACTTAATAAATGTGATTTAAATAAGAATTATGATAATTTAATATTAAAAACAAAAACAGAAGAACAAATAATAAAAAAATTATATGATTTTGAAGATACAGTAAAAGAAACTGTAAAAACTAATGAATCAGTAATTATTACGAAATATTTAAATGATTTGTGTGGATTATTTAGTAAATATTATGAGGAAACAAGTATTTTAAAAGAAGAAAATAGTGATTTAAAAAATTCTAGACTTTTATTACTTGATGCAGTTAGAATAATTATTGAAAATGGTACTAACATATTAGGTATAAAAACTGTTGACAAGTTATAAATAAGAAGCTTAACTTAAAGGCTTCTTTTTTGGAAGATAGGGGATGTGATAATATGGAAGACTTTTATTTAGAAGTACCGTCTATGAATAGAGAAAATGAAATAACAGAATATTGTAATGAGTTAGTTAAATATAATTCTGATATAAATGGTATAGAAATATTAACTAGAATACTACATGGTTATACATTTCATGATACATTAGATTACTCTTTAAGATTAGGTACAGAAGAGTATGCAAAGAAATTAGGAAAAGCTCAAGTAAAAACTTATTTACTAGTTAGAAAAAACGATAATGTAGTTGTTGGTGCTTCAAATATCCGTTTTAATTATCCAGGTGGTATTAGTAAGTTTGATGGTAATATCGGATATGGAATTAGACCAACTGAAAGAGGAAAAGGATATAGTAAAGTTCTTTTATACTTAACTTTATTAGAATGTAAAAAGCTAGAGTTTAAAGAAGTAAAGTTAGTTTGTGAAAAAAGTAATATAGCTTCAAATAAAACAATTTTATCGTTAGGTGGAGTATTAAAATTATCTCAAGTAGACCCAAGTGATAAAATATTAACAAATGTATATAGTATTGATTTAGATAAAATAAATGAATAATGGAAGAAAGAAGAGAAAATTAAAGCCTAAAAAACTACAATTTGCATTATAAGTAAAAGTGTGCTATAATAAGTACACTTTTTATTAAGGGGGAAAGTATGAAAGAAGAAATAACTAATTATCCATCAAAAGAAAAACCATGGCTAAAATATTATGATTATGATACTGAAAAATTAGTAATTCCTAATATGTCAATTTATCAAATGGCTAGTTTATATAATAAAGATAGACTTGATAATATTGCATTAGATATTAGAACAGGAAAAAACAATTTTAAAAAAGGTGTTACTATAACATATCGTGAATATTTGAAAAGAATGAGAGAATTTGCTAAGTCTCTTAGTTTGCTTGGAGTTAAAGAAAATGAAATTATAAGTTTAGTTCTTCCAAATATAATTGAAAGTAGAGTATCTATTTATGGCTCTAATATTTTGGGTGCAACTCCTTATGCAATTACACCACTTTTGGCACCAGAAAAATTTAATACAATAATAGAAGAAAATAATATACAAAATATTTTTATGTTTAGTATGTTCTATGAAAAATATAAAAATGTTTTAAATATTAGAAAATATAAAAATGTTATATTTTTAGATGGAATGGAAACTATGCCAACATTCTTAAAAACATATTTAAGATTTAAAAATAACATTAAAGTACCTACTGGAGATAATTTTATATCGTATGAAGATTTTATAAGAGAAGGAAAAAAGTTAAAGAAAGAAATTATACCTTATTATGATGAAGATCATACTGCTATAATTGTAGGTACAAGTGGTACTACTGGAGTACCAAAAGGAGTATGTTTAACTGATAAAAATTTAAATGCTGCTGCAACAAGCCATATTAGTACTGGATTATTTGAAGAAAATGATGTATTTTTAGATGTTTTACTTCAGTCAATTGCATATGGTGTTTCTGCAATGCATTATACTACATGTGGTGGATTAAAGTCAGTATTGATACCTGAGCTCGTAAGTGATAAACTTGCATATTTGTTAAAAACAATTAACCCCGACCATTTTCTAGGAGGGCCAATTCACTGTTTAAATATAGTAAAAAGTGAAGAATTTAAAAATGGAGAATTAAAACCAATTAAAAACTATGTTTCTGGTGGAGCAACTTTAAAAAAAGAACTTGAAAAAAAACTTAATAAAGTTAGTGAAGACTTTAAAGAGAATGGAACTAGAAGTGACTTGTTCGTAAGACAAGGATTGGGTTCAACAGAAAATACAGGTGGTGGTTTATATCAAATGCCAGGTTCATACAAATTCGGTAGTGTTGGAATTCCACTTCCATTAAATACAATTGGAGTTTTTACTCCTGGAACAGATATAGAACTACCTTATAATACTATGGGTGAATTATGTATAACCGGTCCATGTGTAATGAAAGAATATTTGAATAATGAAAAAGAAACAAACAAAGTTCTAAAAAAACATAGTGATGGTAAAGTGTGGCTTCATATGGGTGATATAGGTTATATAGATAAAGATGGATGTTTTTTCCATAAGCACAGATTAAGTGATATATTTATGAGAAGAGGATTTAACGTACATCCTGGTAAAATAACTGAGTTATTAAATACAATTCCTGAAATTAAAGCAGTTGGAGTAATTGTAGTAGAACATCCAATTGAAGAAATGGTTCCAATTGCCTGTATCTCATTATATAATGAATTTGATAATGATAAAGTAAAAGAAAAAATAGAAAATATTTGTAGAAATAATTTAGATGATATGGCTATTCCTTATGAGTATGTTTACATGGAAGAATTGCCATTAAACGCAGGAGGAAAAGTTAACATACCTTTACTAAAAAGTATGTATGAAGAAAAAAATAGTTTAAAACTTAAAAAATGAAATTAATAGTTTCATTTTTTTTCTTAGTATAGTATAATTGTATCATAAGGAAGTGCATAGAATGAGTATAGTAAGTTTTTCAATTTGTAGTTTTATATTCGTATTAATGTTCATAATATTTTACTTTTCAAAAGAAAGATTAAATACATTAGATACTAAAATGTATTCATATATTTTGGTGACAAATATAATTGGAATAATGATAGATGTTTTTGGCTATTTCATTTTTAAAATATATGGATCGGAGTCTTTTATTAGTATAATGGTGTCTAAGTTTTATTTGGTTTATTACTTCTTATGGGCTTACTTCTTTCTTTTATATATATTTGTTATATCTTTTAGAGAAAAATCAGAATATTTATTACAAAAGAAGTTCACAAAGTCATCAATTATTTTAACATCTTTATTCATTTGCCTTATCATATTAATAATGCCAATTCAAATAACTTATGAAGATAATGTTGCTTATTCAAGTGGATTAAGTGTAAATATGGTTTATGGCTTGTGCTTTATAATGGTAGGTATAATGCTATATTGCTTGTTGAGAAATTTAAAGAAAATCAGTACAAAAGAGTATATTCCACTTTTAACATTTATGGTTTTATCCACATTCTGTATGATTATTCAAAAAACTTATCCAGAAATTACCCTTATGTTAATGTGTCATTCAATAGTAACAAGTTTAATGTACTTCACAATAGAAAACCCAGATGTTAAAATGGTTAAAGAACTAGAAGTGGCTAAGAATGAAGCTGAGAAAGCAAATCATGCAAAAAGTGAATTTTTAAGTAGTATGTCTCATGAACTTAGGACGCCACTTAATGCAATAGTTTGTTTTAGCGAATTATTAGAAAGCAAAGAGGGATTAGATAGTGAAAGTAAAGATTTTGCAAGAGATATAGTAAGTGCTAGTCATAACTTGTTAGATTTAGTAAATGGTGTACTTGATATTAGTAAAATTGAAGCAGGTAAAATGGAGTTAATTAATAAAGAATATAATTCATTTGAGTTATTTAATTCACTTAGTACAATGGTAATTCCTAGAATTGGGGATAAACCAATTGACTTTAAAACTGTTATAGCAAGTGATATACCTCCAATACTTAAAGGGGACACTGGTAAATTAAAACAAATAATATTAAATTTACTTACAAATGCTGTTAAATATACTGATAAAGGTTTTATAAAATACAGAGTAGAGTGTATTAATGACTATAAAAACAATCAAACTAAATTAATAATAACTGTCACTGATACTGGTCGCGGGATTAAAAAGGAAGATATTGATAGATTATTTAAAAAGTTTGAAAAACTAGAAGAAGACAGAAATACTTCAATTGAAGGAACAGGACTAGGACTAGCAATAACTGAAAGCTTAGCTGAATTAATGGGTGGAAAGATAACTGTTATTTCAGATTATGGTAAAGGGTCTACTTTTAAATTTGTAGTAGTAGAAGAAATAGTAAATAAAGAAAGTAATTTAGTAGTTAATGAACAAACAACTTTAAACTATGAAACATTTGAAGGAAAGAAAGTTCTTGTAGTAGACGACTCAAAACTAAACTTAAAAGTAGCTGAAAACGTTTTAAAGAATTTTAAAGTTTTTACTGAAACAGTTACAAGTGGATTAGAATGTTTAAGTTGTGTAAAGAGTAAAAAGTATGATATAATATTTATGGATATAATGATGCCTAATATGAGTGGGGTAGAAGTATTAAAAAAACTAAGAGAAGAAAAAGTAAATATTCCAGTAATCGCTTTAACTGCTGATGCGATAGAAGGACAAGAAGAAAAATATATAAGTGAAGGATTTGATGGTTATTTATCAAAACCAATAGATAAAACTAAACTTAAAGTTATATTAAATAAGTATTTGAAAGGAGAATAGTTATGAATAGTGAATACTTAAAAAGTGCAGGTATTAATGTAGAAGAGGTACTAGAGTTTTGGGGAGATATTGATGCTTATAGTGAAAATCTAATTGAGTTTTTAAACACTATAGATACAAGAATTAATGAACTAAAAAGCTATAAAGATAACAAAGAGATAAGTAGTTATACAATGCTTTGTCATAGTTTAAAGAGTGAAGCAAGATATTTGGGGTTGAATGAATTATCTAAGGTATTTCTTACTCATGAAGAAAAAGGAAGAGAAGGTAATACTACCTATATAGAAAGTAATTTTAGTGAAATAGAAAATGCTATAGCTAAAGTTAAATCAAAATTAAAAGACTATGTTAATAGTGGAAATATTAAAAAGAATTTACTTGTAGTAGATGACTCAAATATTATAATTAATTATATAGAAAATATAGTAAAAGAAAATTATAATGTAGTAAGAGCAAATAATGGAATTGAAGCAATAAACAAATTAAATGAGAATATCTATGCAATGCTTCTTGATATAAATATGCCTAAGAGTAATGGAATAGATGTATTAAAATATTTAACTGATAATGATTTGATGGATAAAGTTCCTGTGGTTATTATAACTGGAAATGATACTAAAGATGCTATTAAAGAAGTACTTGGATATAGTGTACTTGATGTTTTAAATAAGCCATTTAGTGTAGATAATATTAAAAGAGTTTTATCATTAATTGAGAATTTTCATAATAATTAGTTAATGTAAATACTTTTCACACAATTTTTAAAATTGTGTGTTTTTTTTAATATATTATGATACAATTGATAATAGGAGGGATAAGAAATGAAAAATTTCAAAAAAATAGTTTTATCTATCTTGTTAGGTGTATTAGTAATTGTTCCATCAACTGTATACGCTTTAACTGAAGTTAAAACTAACGAAGAATTAAAAGAAGCTGTTAAAAATGACGGTGAAATAGTTCTTCAAAACGATATTATTATGACTGATGACATAATTGTTAGAGGTCAAAAAATTAATATCGATTTAAATGGAAATAGTCTTACTTTGAAGGCATATATCCGTGTATATGAAGGAAGTCTAGAATTTTCTGGTAAAGGCTTAATTAAAGATGACCGTGAAGATTTAAGAGGAACAATTTATGTATATGGTTCAACTGATAGTAAGGCAGTTTCATATGCAACTTTAACTGTGGGAAAAGATGTTAAAATTGAGACTAAACGTTATGGTATAGTAGTTTGGCCAATAACAGAAAACAAGAAGCCTGTTCCTACATATTTTCCTACATATGGTACAGTTATTAACTTTAATGGTACAATAATCAGTACTAATGAAAATGCTGGTGGCATAACTATAAGTGGTAACTTAAAAAATGATGGTAAGCTAGAAAATGCTCCAATTATTAATATTGGTAAGACTGCTGTTGTAAAAACAACTGCAGAAGCAGCTTTATATGCTGCAGGTATTGGAGTATGGAATATTGATGGCGGCGTATTCGAAGGAAAAAGTGCTATTGGTATTAAAAGTGGTAAATTAGTAATAAACGATGGAACATTTACTGCTACAGGAGAGTTTAAAACTGGAGAACTTTATGGTAATGGTATTATTTCAACAGGAAGTTCAATTCAAATTGAAAATAACAAGGGATATGCTGGAAATATTGAAATCACTATAAATGGTGGTACTTTCAAAAGTGAAAAAGGCTTAAGTATTTATCATTATCCACCAACAAAAGACGAAGAAAATGCTTTAAAATCACTTGTTATAAATGGTGGTAGCTTCAAAGCTAATTATAAATTACTAGAAAACGATAACGTAACAATTGAATATGGTGAGTTTGCAAGTGAAATAATTGACTTATTAAAAAATGGTTATGTTCAATTGTTTACAAATGGTGTTTATACACCAAGTAATATAATAGGTGGCTCTGCTGGACTATTAATCAATGGAAAAACAACTATTGATTATATCAAACCAGGAGAAGAAGTTACTATAAGTACAAAGGGAATGTTTGAATTGGATAGTTTAGATATAACAACATCTGATGATAAAGAAGTATCTGTTAAAGATAACAAATTTATTATGCCTAACAAACTTGTTAGAGTAAATGCTAAGACAATTGAATTATACGAAATACTATTTGATCCAAATGAGAATGTAAAAGTTACTTTTACAGTTGATGGAGTAGAAAAAGATATAGCTAAAGAAGGAAGTAAAGTTAAATTTAGTTATAATGTAAAAGAAGGCTATGTTGTTAAGAGTATTTCTTTAGTAAATATTTATACTGATGAAGAAGTAGAAGTTAAAGATAATACTTTCACAATGCCTGACGGTTCAGTTGAATTAAAAATAGTTACTACAGAAAAAGGCGATATTAAGGAAATTACTAAACCTATAGAAGTTAGCAAAGATGTTGACAAAGAAATAGTAGAAGATTTATCTAAAGTAAAACTTGATAATACTAAAACAGGATTATTAGAATCAGTTGATACTTCTAAATTAGAAGGTGTAACAGAAACTGATAAAGTTGAAGTTTCTATTAAGGCTACATTAAATAGTTATGATAAAGAAAAAAATACTTTAGTATTTGATATTAAGCCTTTTTATAGTATTAATGGTACAGAAAAAGGAATTATCCCTAATAATCTATTAACTAAAACTATAAAAATTGAATTACCTGTTCCTAGTAGTGTTACTGATACTCATGTTAAAGTAATACACAAATCTGGAGAAAAGGTAATTGATACTAAGAATTACGAAATTAAAACAAGGGAAGACAGTAAGTATATTACTATTGAAACAGAAAGCTTTTCAACATTTGAATTAAGTTTCTATACACCAAGCACTGTAGAAAATCCAACTACAGGTGATGGTAGTATTGGTTATATCTTACTTACTATAATTTCATTACTTGGTTTAGCAAGTGGATATGGTTTACTTAAACATTCAATGAATAAATAAGTAAAATATTAACAAAGGTACTTGAAAAAGTATCTTTTTTTTGATATTATTATCTTGTAATAGCGAGAGTAACAAAAAATCTCAAGCTTAAAAAAACAAAGGAGAGATACACATGAAAACAAAAAATGCTGTAAAACCTAGTATGGGGGGGGGTATATTAAGACTAATAATTAATCTTAATGGTTTTTCATGTGCAATAAAATGGATAGAATAATTCTACCCATTTTTTCGTGTGTAAGAAAAGAGGTAATGTATGACAAATGAAGAATTAAAAAAAGTAGTTGGTAAAAATGTAAGAAAGTATAGGCTTATATATAATGCGTACAACAAAGAAAAACTTACTCAGAAAGATCTTGCTAGTAAGATAGGTGCAAAGACACCTCTTATAGGTGCTTTGGAGAGTGAAAACAACAACATGGGTGTAAGTATATATAACTTATATATGATAAGCAAAGTACTAAATGTACCAATAGAAAAGTTTTTTGAGGAGGAATAAAGTATATGAAGAATAAAAAAGGAATGATATATGGAGTACTATTAATGACTTGTTTAGTAATAGGTTTATCTTATGGAGCATTTATATTTAGTACAGATAAATATAGAAGTAGTGAGTTATTAATAAGTAAGTTAAACTATAGTATAGATATACAAGAAGATGGAAGTAGTAAAAGTACTATTAATGGAAGTTCAGTAACAGTACCAGCTAGTACTAAAGTATATTTAAATATTACTTTAACTAGTGTAAATGAAATAGATAGTAAATATACTTTAGCATATAAAACTAGTACAAACGCTAAAGTACAGTACTCAGATAGAACACCATGGAACACACAAGGAGTAATAAAAGGAATAGACAGTAACACTTATTCAAAAAAGATAAGAGTAGTTATAGATAATACAGACATCTCAACATCATCTACAGTAAACTTTCAAGTATATGGTGGATACTCATTTAACTCATATGCAAATATAGAACTAACTGATGGATATGTGTCAGTAAGTGGACCATACACTGAAGTAGCAACCAACATAGGAAATAGACTAGTAGATATAATAGAAAGTGATACAAGTTGTTTAACAAGTAATTCTAACACTTGCTTGTATGGTGGAGAGAACATAAAAAACTATGTACAATATCCAGAAAACGAAGATAAAACAAAGAACTTATGGAGAATAATAGGAAGTTACCAAATAGACGATCAAACACTACCAAAGTTAATTAGTCAAAGTACAACTAGTACAAGCACATCAACACTAACAACAGACTTAACAAGTTTCTATAACACATTAGAAGATAAAGAAGTACTAGTACAAGAAACAAATAAATTTAATTGTTTCACTAATACTTGTGCAGAAAGTACTTACAACAATATTGGACTTTTAACAGACTATGAATATAACCAAATAGGTGAAGTTAATTCATACTTAACAAGTAATGAAAACTATTATATAAATAGTTCAAGTGGAATAAAAGAAGTAACAAGTAGTGGAATAACAAACCCAAGTAGTACAAGTGGACTAAAACCAACAATATACTTACAAACTGGTGTACAAGTAACAGGAAGTGGAACAGTGAGTGATCCATACATCATAAGTCCAGCAAGTGATATAAACTTAGTAGCTTATACATTAAATGGACAAGTAACAGATAAAACATATGCAGATTTACTTAAAACAAATGTAGTAAAAAATGTAACTTGTAAAAATGGAACAATAGCAACATGGGACAATACAGATTTTTCAATAAAATTAAAGAATATACATACTCCAGACTATTGTACAATAGATTTTGGAGATGGTTACACTGTAACTTTAACAGCAACAAATGGAACAGTATCACCTTCATCACAAGTTACAGGATATAATGGAAGTGTAAGCTTTACAGTATCACCAAATTCAGGCTTTAAAGCAGAATTAGAAACAAATACATGTGGTGGAACACTTTCAGGTAACACTTATACAGTAAATAATATAACAAGTGGGAAAACTTGTAGTATAACATTCAAGTCTTCTACACCAACATTATATGCTAAACTACTTGCAGATAAAACAATGCGTCCGAATAGAGGAAGTTTTAGTTCTGTACTAACATCTAATAATACAAAAACATTATATACATCAACAGAGAATGGAACAACAGTATATTATTTTGCAGGAAATGCAACAGATAACTGGGTAAAGTTTGGAAAGAATGAAAGTAATCAAGACTTATATTGGAGAATAATAAGAACAAACTCAGATGGTGGAGTAAGACTACTATATCATGGAACAAGTACAACTGCAACTGACGCATTCATAAACCCAAATACAGCATTTAATAAAACATCTTATGACCCAATGTATGTAGGATATATGTATGGAACAAGCGGATCACTAGTAAATAACAGAAAAAACACTAATAGCAGTACAATAAAAACAACAATAGATACATGGTATGCAAGCAACTTAGAAGCAAAAGGTTATACAAAATACTTAAGTACAACAGCAGTATACTGTAATGATAGAAGTAATCCAGCAGGTGGATATAATACAGGGAATTCAAGATTTTATTATGGAGCATACACAAGACTAGATACAAATAAAACACCAAGTTATGACTGTACAACAACAGAAGACAAATTTACAGCAGACAAAAGTACTGGAAACGGAAAACTTGACCATCCAATAGCACTAATGACACCAGATGAAATATCATTTGCAGGAGGACTAATATGGACAAACGCACCAACATGGTATTATAAAAATAGTGCAAACGGAAGTTCTACAGGCTCAACCTGGTGGTGGTTGTTGTCTCCTGTCGATTGGCGTGACAGCTACCCTTACGTGTTCTTCGTGGGTGGTTCGTCCAATCCTGGCTTCTTGGGCAGCAACGGTGTGGACTACACTGGCGCCGTGCGTCCCGCCATTTCTCTCAAATCTTGTGTGAAATACTCTAGTGGAAATGGTTCAGCAAGTGACCCATACACAATAGAAGAAACTTCAACTGGGTGTTAACCAAAAAAGGTTGACATCCTTTTTATTTAGTGGTATTATATTAACAGAAAGAGGAGGAAAATATTATGGTAAAATTAAGATTAAAAAGAATGGGTTCTAAAAAGAAACCTTTTTACAGAATAGTAGCTGCTGATAGTCATGATAGAAGAGATGGTTCTTTTATAGAATTAGTTGGTACTTATAGTCCACTAGAAGACTCTAAAATCAATATCAATGAAGAAGTAGCATTAAAATGGTTAAATAATGGTGCTATGCCTACTGATACTGTTAAAAATCTATTAAGTAAGGCTGGAATTATGAAGAAATTTCATGATTCAAAGATGAGTAAGTAATGAGTATTGAACAATTTGCTGAATACCTAGTATCTAATATTGCTAAAGAATCTGATTTAGTTAAAGTAAAGAAGTTTGAAACTGAAGAAGGTAATATTCTTGAAATACTTGTTAGTGAAAGCGATATGCCACGTGTAATAGGTAGGCAAGGAGTAGTGGCTAATAGTATTAAGACTCTTATTCAAGCAAAAGCTTACAATGATGGAGTTAAAAATTTAAAAATTAATATTGACTCATTTTAAGATTAGATAATGTCTAATCTTTTTTTTATAACAATATAATATAAAAAGTTTTCAAAATGTAAAAAAATGCTAGACAAAACTTATATATTATGTTATATTATATATGCAGTTTAAAACTGCATTAGCAAAAAGTAGGTGAAGCCAGCCTTGCCTAAGTGGTGGCTAAAATGTGCAGCTAATAAAGTAGGTGAAGCCAGCCTTGTCTAAGTGGTGACTAAAATGTGCAGCTAATAAAGTAGGTGAAGCCAGCCTTGCCTAAGTGGTGGCTAAAATGTGCAGCTAAAAAAGCAGTGGTTAGAGAGCTTACTCTAACCTTTAATTTTATAAGAAAGGAGTGTTGAACAGTGAATAGTAATTTTAAAATTATTAAAATTGATAGTGACTACTGTGATTATTTAAGAAAGTTTGACAAAAGAGTATGTTTTAATGCTGGAGTAAAAGATTTAAGACCTTTTATAGGAGTACTATTTATAGTTGAAGGACATGAGTATTATGCACCTTTATCTAGTCCAAAACCAAAACATAAACATCTTAAAAATACTTTGGACTTAGTTAAAATTGATAATGGCAGATTGGGTGTAGTTAATTTAAATAACATGATACCAGTAAATGAGAATTGTTATGTTGTATTTGATTTAAACAAAAAACCTAATAGTGTTACAGAAAAAAATAGAATTGAACTTTTAACTAACCAACTTGATTATCTTAATTTACATAAAAATTTAATTATAAGTAAGTCAAAAAGGTTATATAAACTAAGAGTAAAAAATATTTTGCCTACAAATGTTATAGACAGATGTTGCGACTATAAATTACTTGAAGAAAAGTGTAAAGAATATTCTAAGGTTACAAATTAAGTAATCTTTTTCTTTTTGTCTCTTTTATTTTTTAATTAAATGTGTTATAGTATTTTTATGAAAGAAAATTATATAAAAGGAAATATTGTTAGAATGCTTTTTGAAAGTTCAACTGGCTACAAGGTTGGACTTTTTAGAGTTAAAGAAATTGGACTAGAGGAATATAAACCATACTTAAATAAAACTATAACATTTACTGGAAACTTTATGCCACTTAATAATGAGTTAACTTATATGTTTATTGGTTCTTTTGTAAATCATCCAAGGTTTGGTATACAGTTTAATGTAACTAGCTATGAAAGTGTAACTCCATCAACCTTAGACGGAATAGTATCGTATTTAAGTAGTGATTTATTTAAAGGAATAGGAGTTAAAACTGCTAAAAATATTGTTGATACATTTAAGGATGATACAATTAACATAATTAAAAGTGGTAGTCCACTTCTATCTAAAGTAAAAGGAATGAATGAAAAAAAAGCACGTGAATTAACTAGAAAAATGCTAGAATATGATAAAGACCAAACTTTAATAGTTGCTTTTAATAAGCTAGGGTTTACCACAGAAGAATGTCTTAAAATAATCAATAAATATAAAGATAGAAGTTTTGAAATAATTGAAAACAATATCTATTTACTAAATGAAGACATAAATTTCTTAAAACTAGATAAAGTATTTTTATCTTTACACGAAGAAACTGACAAATTAAGATTAAACGCTTTAACTAAATATTGTATTAAGAATCTCTGCTATAGTACTGGTAATACTTTAATTGATAAAGAAAGCTTATATTTAGAAATGTCTAAATTTTTTGATAGTACTATTACAACTAGTTTGTTTCTTAATACTTTAGATGAACTAATAGACATGGGAGAAATTGTAGAAGTAGACACACTTATTACATTAAATAATTTCTATGAAACTGAAGAAAATATTGCAGACTATATAATGTCTATAAATAAAACAAGTGATTTACTTGATAAAGAACAGATACTAAAGTATATAGAAAAATACGAAAAAGAAAATAGCATAATTTTTAATGAAGAACAAAAAAATGCAATAAGCGGGGCTTTAATAAATAATTTCTTTATTATATCAGGTGGTCCAGGAACAGGTAAAACCACAATTATAAAGGCTATTGTTGATATCTATGAAAAAATGAACCCACGTGTTACAGTTAACGACATAACCTTACTTGCGCCTACTGGAAGGGCAGCTAAAAGAATAACTGAAAGTGTTGGTAGAAAATCTAGTACAATACATAAATTTTTAAAATGGAATAAAGAAACTAAAGAATTTAATGTTAATAGATTTAATCCTAGTGATACAAAACTTATAATTGTAGATGAATCAAGCATGGTAGATATATTTTTATTTAATAGTTTAATAGACGCATTAATGCCTAATGTGAAAATTATTTTAGTTGGAGATGCTAACCAATTACCAAGTATCGCACCAGGTAACTTACTAAAAGACTTGCTTTCTATAAAAAGCACAGCTAAAATATATCTTAAAGAAATATATAGAACTAAAAGTGACTCATACATAATTCCTCTTGCAAATTTAATAAAAGATCAAGTTGAATTTACAGAAGTTCCAGAAAGTCACGAGGATTTTAGATTTATTAATACAAATGATATGCAAATTAAAAGTTACTTGACAAGTATATGTGAAAAAGCAAAAGAAAAAGATATTGATATTGATAACTTTCAAGTTTTAATTCCAATGTATAAAGGAGAAAACGGAATAGATAATATTAATAAAATTATGCAAGATATCTTTAATCCTGAAACACTTGGAAAAACTGAAATAATTTTAAATAATACTTTATATAGGGAAGGAGATAAAGTACTTCAACTAGTAAACGATGTAGATAGTAATATCTATAATGGAGATGTCGGATATATTAAAAGAATAGTAAACGGTAAAACCCCACTTGTGCAAATAACATACAACACAAATACTGTCACATATACAAAGGGAAAGTTTGACGAGTTTACTTTATCTTATGCAGTAAGTGTACATAAAAGTCAAGGTAGCGAATACGATAACGTAGTCATAGTTATACCAAGTAACATGAAAAGAATGCTATATAATAAGCTTATTTATACAGCTGTCACAAGGGCAAAAAAAAGTTTAATTATAATTGGTAGTATTGATAGTTTAAACTACAGTATAAAAGAAATTCAAGGAAGTAATAGATTAACTTCTTTAAAAACATTTTTTAGTATAAAATAAAATACTTTGGTTAACATATAACTAGAGGTGTGAAAATGAAAAATATGATGTATATGCTAGGTGGAGTAGGAGTTGGAATTGTAGCTAGTAAATATGGAAAAGATATAATGAAGGCTATGAAAAAAGAAAAGAAAACTCTTACTAAAACAGCTAATCAATTTCTAAAAAGCAACTAAACATTAAAGTTGCTTTAAATAATGTGTAAACTTTGTTTACATTTTTCTTTATTTTAGGCATATAATTTGGTAAAATTTACTTAAGAGAGGTGAAAAAATGAAAAAAGAAAAAATTAACGTTGATGAATTAAACGAAGTAATTGATACAGGCAATAAAATATTAAAATTAAGTTATTTTGTAATGGTAATAGCATTAATTGGAGGAATAATATTTCTACTAAGAACACTTAATATATTTCCAATAATTGGTACAATTTTAAGTGTAATAAGTCCTTTCTTTATTGGTTTTATTATTGCATGGCTTCTAAATCCACTAGTTAACAAATTAACAAGTCATGGAATGAAAAGAAGTTTATCAACTGTCTTAGTATTCTTATTATTCTTTGTAGCAATTTATTTATTTTGTTTAGCAATTATACCAAGTTTAATAACACAACTTAATGATATTGCTAAAATGATACCTGACTTACTTAAAAATGGTGAAGAAATAGTAGATAAAGTATTCTTAAGAATTACTGATAGTACTAATATAGATATGTCTAGTGTTAAAGTTGATTTTATAAATTATGTTAATGATTTTTCAAAGAGTATAAGTACAGATATGCCTACTAAGGTTATAACTATAGTACAAGATTTAGCAAGTGGAATAGGTAAATTTGCAATAGGTGTAGTAATAGGTTTCTATCTATTATTTAACTTTAATAACTTTAGTAAACATATTTTAAATATTGTACCTAAGAAGTTTAAGGCTGATACTGAAAGAATATTTAGTGAACTAGGTGGAATTGTATATAGTTTCATTAATGGAACATTTATAGATACTTTAATATTATTCGTTGTTTCTATTATAGGATTCAGCTTAATTGGACTTAATGCACCTGTGTTTTTTGCATTCTTCTGTGCATTTACTAACATTATTCCGTATATTGGTCCTTACATTGGTGGAATACCTGCAATACTTGTAGGATTTAGTCAAAGTCCAGTAACTGGTTTATTAGTTTTAATATTTATCATAGTTGCACAAGCACTTGAAAGCAACTTCTTACATCCGATAGTAATCGGAAAAAAACTAGACTTACATCCAGTTACTATAGTTATATCATTATTGATTTTTGGACATTTCTTTGGTATAATGGGAATGATTATTGCAACACCTGTTGTTGCAATGTTAAAGAGTTTATATATATTCTTTGATGAAAAATATGAATTCTTTGGATATGCAAAAGAAGAAAATGTTAAAAAAGAAATAAGTAAGATTAGATATTCTAAATAGAGAACTCTTGGTTGGTGGAAAAGAGTAAGAAGTTTGTTCTGAAGCTATTCTTTAAGTGCCATTAATCTTGGCCGGTTAAACACCGTTATATGTAATTAAGTAAATAATAGGATGGTACCGTGCACTTATTGCACTCCTTATGTGCCATCTTTTTTATTTGAAGGGAGGTTTTATGGAGTTAGAAAAAAGTTTTAACAATGGTTACGGATATATTACTCTTACAAATAGTAAGAAAAAACTAACTATAGAGTATGCACCTAATTTAGACTTGTATTTTGTAGTAGAAGATACAAATGAGTTTGTCATAACAAAAGAAGACTATCAAATTTATGAGTTGTTTTCAAAATTATATGAAACTATTATTAGTGCTGACGTGTTTAACCAAAGTAGTTTTGATTATTACATGAGTGAGTTTTTAGGGCATTTTGGTAATAAATTTATTAGTTATGAAGATTATTTAAAGAAAACTAAAAAAAGCGAAAAAGAAGTAAATATTAAGGACAGAAAGAAGAATTACCGATTGAGAAACGAGGATAAATTGGTTATAATGAAAATAGAGGACATTAGGCCGTATTAAAGATTTACTATGGTGAAAAGCCAATTGGTATAAAGGTGAATATTTTATGGAATCAGGCATGTTCAGTAAAGATAAAGAGGTAAAATTTTGAATTATTTATGCTTGGGATGGTTGTATGGAGAGAAGGAAAGTATATAATTCGACATGTGTCCAAAACAGGTGTAAATTCTCCGTGCCCATGCGGCAGTGGTAAAAAATTCAAAAAATGTTGTAAAGGTAAAGAGAGATATGCAAAAAATAATAATAAAATATTTGGGTCCAGTACGAGAACTGGAAATGGAAATAAAGGATTTTAATTTACTTATAGGTGAGCAGGCTACAGGAAAAAGCACTGTGGCAAAAGCGATCTACTTTTTTAGAATTATAAAATCTACTTTAACAGATTATTTATGTCAGCTGTATGATACTGCATTGTACAATGGAAATGATGTTAGCGATGGATTTAATAAAGTGTTGAAGAAGGAATTAAAATCGGTTTTTATTTCTCTGTTTGGATATAGCTGGGATTTAGATAAGCGGTTATATTTAAGATATGAATATACAACCGGAATATGG
>ERZ857969.2275-NODE-2275-length-22519-cov-2.583200_pt1 | contig 22519 bp, 18 predicted proteins | sample MGYA00519864_ERZ857969 | MGnify/ENA primary metagenome ERZ857969 (study PRJEB31778, sample SAMEA3449382) | human gut metagenome | biome: human gut; feature: human-associated habitat; material: faeces | place: United Kingdom | collected 2010/2012 ... | reverse complement strand
CCGTCTGACGCATCTGAAAATCACGGGCGGCGTGCTGAAGGTGAAGCAGATGCTCGGCGAAGAAAAGGCAGACCAGATCCGTATTTATTCCGGTGCGGGCTATACGATGGTACAGGAAGCACCGGCGGGGACGATCTGTGCCGTAACGGGACTGAACAGCACTTTCTCCGGTCAGGGCATCGGCAACGAAACCGAGGCGGAAAAACCGGTGCTGGAGCCGGTGCTGACGTACCGCATCGAGCTTCCGCCGGACTGCGATGTCCATCAGATGCTTGGAAAACTGCGCCAGTTAGAAGAAGAAATCCCGGAGCTCCACATTGTCTGGAATGAGCGCCTCGCGGAAATCCATGCGCAGGTCATGGGTGAGGTGCAGATCGAGATCTTAAAGAGTCTGATCCACGAGCGTTTCGGCGAATGGGTGGAATTCGGAGCCGGAAATATTGTATACAAAGAGACGATCCGCAGTACCGTGGAGGGTGTCGGCCATTTCGAGCCGCTGCGCCATTATGCGGAAGTTCATTTGCTGCTGGAGCCGGCAGAACCGGGCAGCGGACTGCAGATTGGAACCGTCTGCAGCGAGGACACCCTGGACCGCAACTGGCAGCGTCTGATCCTCACACATCTGCTGGAGCGGAAGCATCCCGGCGTGCTGACCGGGTCGGAGATTACCGATATGAAAATCACGCTGGTCAAGGGCCGTGCGCACATTAAGCACACCGAGGGCGGCGACTTCCGCCAGGCGACGTATCGTGCGGTGCGGCAGGGGCTGAAAAAAGCAGAATCCGTTCTGCTGGAGCCGGTCTATGCGTTCCGTCTGGAAATTCCGTCGGAATCGACGGGACGGGCGCTGAACGATATCCAGCGGATGTACGGCAGCTTTGAACCGCCGGAAATGGAAGGCGATATGACAGTGATCACCGGAACCGCACCGGTTGTGACGATGCAGGATTATCAGAAAGAAGTGACTGCTTACAGCCGGGGACGCGGAAGAGTGTTCTGTACCTTAAAAGGATATGAGCCGTGTCACAACGCGGAGGAAGTGATTGCCTCCATCGGCTACGATTCCGAGGCGGATGTGGAAAATCCGACGGGTTCTGTGTTCTGTGCCCACGGGGCAGGCTTTGTCGTTCCATGGAATGAAGTGGAAGACCATATGCATCTGGAATACACGCTGGAAAATCCGGAAGAAGAAAGCGATTCAGCCGAATCTGCGGCAGACCGGAGCGGCGGAGCATCCTCTGTGCAGAAAGCAAAAAAAGCATCTGACCGCGTGCCGATGGCAGCTTCCCTGCAGGAGGCAGAGGAGCTGGAAGAAATCTTTACGAGGACATACGGCAAAGTGGAGCGGAAGCGCGCCGGTTTCGAGCGGCGGACACGTCCGGTCACCTCGTCATCCGGCATCGGGGATCCCAAATATGCAAAATCAAACCGCCCGAAGGAGCCGCAGGAGGAATATCTGCTGGTGGACGGCTATAACATTATTTTTGCATGGGATGATTTAAATGAGCTGGCGAAGTATAATATTGAGAGCGCCAGAGGAAAACTGATGGACATCCTGTCAAATTATCAGGGATATAAAAAAATGACGCTGATTCTTGTCTTTGATGCCTACAAAGTAAAAGGCAACCAGGGTGAGGTCGGCATGTACCATAATATTCATGTCGTTTATACGAAAGAGGCGGAGACGGCTGACCAGTACATCGAGAAAACGGTTCACAGGATCGGCCACAACGGCAACGTAACGGTGGCTTCCTCGGACGGTCTCGAGCAGATCATCATTATGGGAGCGGGCGCGCATCGTCTCTCCGCACGGGATCTGCGCACAGAGATTGAACATACAAACGGCCAGATCCGGGAAAACTATCTGGAGAAAGAACAGAAAACGAAGTCGTACCTGCTGGAGAACGCCTCCGGAGAACTGGGAGACTTTTTAAAAGAGCTGGAAGAAGAGCGAAAAAAAGAGAGTAAAAAGAGCAAAGGAAAGGCTTAAGATGAATTACGCAATCATACTATCGGGGGGAATCGGAACGAGAATGCAGATGGGGGATTTTCCGAAGCAGTATCTGGAAGTGGAAAAGAAACCGATTCTGCTGTATACGCTGGAGCAGTTTCAGAAAAGCAGTGCCGTTGAGAAAATCGTCATCGTGGCGGCAGATGCCTGGAGAGAGAAGATCCGCGGATGGATGGAAGAAGACGGGATTACGAAATTTCTCGCCTTTGCGGATGCCGGGGATACGCGGCAGGAATCCATTCATAATGGCCTTACCGTCTGCATGGAGGATTCCGTATCGGAGAACGACGGTGTGATCATCCACGACGGCGTGCGGCCTCTGGTGAGCGGACAGCTGATTGGCGACTGCCTTGCGGCGCTTGCCGATCATGAGGGCTGTATGCCGGTGCTGCCGATGAAGGACACGATCTATCAGAGCAGCGACGGAACGAAAATTGACCATCTGCTGGAGCGCAGCACGCTGTTTGCCGGTCAGGCGCCGGAAGCCTTCCGGCTGCATCCGTACGCGAAGATCAACCGGGAAGCATCGAAAGAGGAGCTGTCCCTCACAAGGGGAACGAGTGAAATTGCCTACCGCCATGGAATGGATGTGGCGATGATCCCAGGGGATGAGCGGAACTTTAAGATTACAACAAGGAGCGACCTGGAGCGTTTCTGTACGATTGTGGAAGGAGAAACGAAATGAGAGCATACGAGCTGCATGGAGTCAATGATTTAAGAAGGGAAGACATCGAAAAACCGGAAATCCCATCCGGCTGGGTTCTGGTGCAGGTAAAGGCATCAGGAATCTGCAGCTCCGATATTCCGCGGATTTTCACAAACGGAACATACCATTTTCCAACGATTCCGGGTCATGAGTTTTCAGGCGTGGTTGCCGCATACGGCGAGGGTGTGCCGGAAGAGCGAGTTGGAAAACGGGTCGGCATTTTCCCGCTGATCCCATGCCGCACCTGCCCGCAGTGCCGGCAGAAAAAATATGAGATGTGCGAACACTACGATTACCTCGGCTCGCGCCGGGACGGCGGCTTTGCGGAATACGTGGCCGTGCCGGACTGGAACCTGATGGAGCTGCCGGAAAACGTCAGCTTCCGCGAGGCAGCAATGCTGGAGCCGCTCTCTGTGGCGCTTCATGCGGTGAAACGAAGCGGTGTGAAGCCGGGCGATACCGCAGCAGTGATCGGAACGGGCATGATCGGTTTTGCAGCGGCAGCGTGGGCGAAAGCGCTCGGCGCCGAAACCGTTTTTGTGATTGGACGGGGCGAAGCAAAACGTGCGATCGCAGAACAGATCCCGGGCATCTCATATGTGACGGAAGAGGAGAGTAAAGCGATTCAGGCGGATGTTGTAGTAGAAGCGGTCGGAACGCCGCAGGCCGTTTCCAGTGCAGTTCTTCTTGCAAGACCGGGCGGAAGCATCGTGCTGATGGGAAATCCATCGGGCGATCTTGCGATGGAAAAGAACGTGTACTGGCGCATACTGCGCAAACAGCTGAACCTGATGGGAACGTGGAATTCTTCTTATGAAAAAGATGAAGCCTGCGACTGGACGGAGGCACTCGATGCGCTTTCGAAGAAGAAAATCCCGGCACAGGCGCTGATCACGCACTGTTTCCCGTCCGAAAAGCTGATGGACGGACTGGAACTGATGAAAAATCATAAAGAGCCATACTGCAAAGTAATGGTTTCATGGGAGTAGAAATATGAGAAAAAGTCAGATATCGGCATCCATGATGTGCTCAAACCTTGTGGATCTGCAGGTGACGATCGATGTATTTGAAAAAGAAAAAGTCGAATATCTCCATATCGATGTGATGGACGGCGAGTTCGTTCCGAACTTCGGCCTTGGCGTCGACTACATCCGCGGACTGCGGGAACTGACGAGTATTCCGCTCGATCTTCATCTGATGATTAAAGACCCGGAGTACAAGCTGCCGTGGATCGGCATTCACAAAGAGGACATCGTGACGATTCATTATGAGAGCACTTTCCAGGTGCAGCGCGCGCTCGATTACCTCGTGCCGTACGGCTGCAAGCGGTTCCTCGCGATCAACCCGGCGACACCGATCGGGCAGATCGAGGAAGTGCTTGATTATATCGACGGCGTCAATCTTCTGATGGTGAATCCGGGCTTTGCCGGACAGAAAATTGTGCCGAGTACGCTGCGCAAGGCGGAAAAGCTGCAGAAATTTCTGCAGGAGATGCACCGGGAGGACATCATTTTAGAAGTGGACGGAAACATTACGAAGGAGCACGGCGCGACGCTGCGTTCCTGTGGAGCCAGCATTTTTGTGGCGGGAACTTCGAGCATTTTCTGCACCGATGTATCGCACTTCGGAGAAAAAATCCGGGAATTCCGGAAAGCAGTGGAATAAGAAAAAGAACTGCCTTCCCAGGATGCACGGTTTGAAAAACAGACGAATACTGTAAAGTGAGAAATGACGGAGTGTGTCATATGGTAGAATTGCTTCTGCTTGCTGCGGCGCTCTCAGCCGATAACTTTGCAGTAAGCATCGGATATGGAAGCAGCAATACGAGAATTTCACCCGGCATGACGGCGCTGCTGAATCTGTTTTGCAGTGCTGCCCTGGTTGCTTCCGCGCAGTTTGGAAAAAGATTTCTGCAGTCCGCAGGACCGGAATGGGGAACCAGAGTGGGTGCGGGCTGCTTTTTTCTTATGGGAACGCTGAAAATTTTTGAAGAACTGAGAAAACGCAGAAGAAAAAAGCAGGGAAAACCAGAAACAAGACTGGAACATCTGGAAAAACAGCTCCACCCACTGGAATTTGGCCTGCTGGCGGTTTCGATGTCGGTGGATGGAATTGTCTCCGGCGTCTTTGCCGCGGATCTTCCGGTGACAGGAGGACAGATCTTTTTTGCCTCCTTCGCGGTCGGAATGGCGGCGATGTATGCCGGAACTGCCATCGGAAAAAAGACGGGGCAGAAAAACGGCGGAAACGGAGCACTGTTCGGAGGAATTCTGTTCTATTTACTGGCGTTTTTAAAGCTCACATAGAATTACATGTAAGAAAGAAAAACCAGCAGATCCCGGCGTAAAATTGACAAGCCCGTGCAGATATGCTATAAAAGTAGGAGGTTTGCTGCTGGAAAATTTAAAAAACAGATGCAGCAGACAAAGTAAGAGAGGAAAATACATGATTTCAGTAGTAATCCCTTCGTACAACGGTGCAGAAACACTGTTTCAGGCAATCGACTCAGTCCTTTGCCAGACAACAAAAACCCCGCTGGAAATCCTGGTGATCGACGACAATTCCACGGACGATACGATGGAAAAGATGGGGCGTTACGGAGAAAATGACCGGGTACGGTATATCCGGAATGAGACAAACAAAGGAGCATCCGCATCCAGAAACCACGGTGTACAGCTCGCAAAGGGCGATTACATTGCCTTTCTGGACGCGGATGATTACTGGGATCCCGAAAAACTGGAAAAGCAGGAAAAAGCCCTTGCAAAGACCGGTGATGTGCTCTGCTGTACGGGTCGGGAGCTGATTTACGATCAGGAACCGGAAAAGCAGAAGATTTTTTCTGTCCCGGAGCGGATCACCTACAAAATGCTGCTGCGCGGCAACGTGATCGGCTGCTCGTCGGTACTGGCCAAAAGAAGCGTTCTGCTGGAATTCCCGATGGAAAAGGACGAGTGCCACGAGGATTATCTGGACTGGCTGCGGATCCTGAAAAAATACGGGACAGCCTGCGGTGTGGATGAGCCTTTGCTGAAATACCGGCTGTCCAGCACAGGAAAATCGGGGAATAAACTGCATTCTGCAGGAATGACTTACCGTGTTTACCGCGAGCTGGGAATGGGAACGTTCCGCTCCCTGTACTGTTTTGCGTGCTATGCCGTAAACGGTGTGCGGAAGTATTACGGTAAGGGCAAAAAGAGAGGAAGAGATTGATGAACTATAAAAACAGGGAACAGTACAAACATCTGATGCGTGTCCTGGCGGTCGCGGCGATTGTGCTTCTGGAATGCGCTGTTTTTTCTGTGTTCTGGGACAGATACTATGCGAGCCACCTGTGGCTGGAGCCGTTCTGGGATAAGGGAAATCAGATTATCGTCGTGATCTACGGCATTTTTCTTCTGGTTTTCATGTACATTTACGGCGGCATGAAGATCGGCTACATGAAGGGAAGCAGCATCATCTATTCCCAGATGATGACGGCATTCTGTGCCAATGCGCTGATGTATCTGCAGATTATCCTGCTGTGGCGCCACCTGCCGTACATTCTGCCGATGGTCGGCATGACACTCGTGGACTTTGCGCTGGCAGGCATTGTATCCTGGCTTTTTGAGAAGACGTTTGCGCGTCTCTTTCCGCCAAGAGAGGTGCTTCTGATTTACGGTGAATACCCGATGGAAAGCTTGGAGCTGAAGATGAACCAGCGGCCGGACAAGTATATTGTAGCACATAAGGTGAGCGTGGAAGTGGGAGAGAAAGAGCTCTGCCGCCAGATTGACGCATACGGTCAGGAGGGCGTGATCCTTGGCGATCTTCATTCGGAGCTGCGCAACCGTCTGCTGAAATATTGCTATGCGAAAGAAATCCGTGTCTATCTGACGCCGAAGCTGTCGGATATTATGGTACGGAAAGCGGAAGCGCTCCATATTTTCGATACACCGCTTCTGCTCGCGCGAAACAGTGGTCTTTCGTTTGATCAGAGATTCTGCAAGCGCCTGCTGGATCTGCTCGTATCGACGATTCTTCTTGTGATCACGTCGCCGATTATGCTGATCGCAGCGCTCTGCATCAAGCTGTATGACCATGGCCCGGTGTTCTTTAAACAGAAACGTCTCACGATCGGCGGAAAAGAATTCTATGTCTACAAATTCCGAAGCATGATCGTGGATGCCGAAAAAGACGGCGTAGCCCGCCTGGCAACGAAGAACGACAGCCGCATTACGCCGGTCGGAAAGGTGATCCGCGCGACGAGAATTGATGAGCTGCCGCAGCTTCTGAACATTTTCAAGGGCGATATGAGCGTCGTCGGACCGCGCCCGGAGCGGCCGGAGATTGCAAAGGAATATGAGGAATCGATTCCGGAGTTTGCTTACCGTCTGAAAGTAAAGGCAGGCCTTACCGGCTACGCCCAGATTTACGGAAAGTACAACACGACCGCATACGACAAGTTGAAGCTGGATCTGATGTACATAGAGAGCTATTCGATTTTAGAGGATCTGAAGCTGATTCTTGCAACCTTTAAGATTGTCTTCACAAAGGAGAGCACAGAAGGGCTCGAGGAAGGACAGACGATCAGCCTGAACGCGAAGGAAGAGGAGAAAAAAGATGTTTAATACCGAGGACGAAATTCTGCGCCGGCTGCAGGAAAAAAATCTGGAAATGGCCGTTATGTTTTACCACTGGTGCCAGAGAAATCATCTGACCTGTTATCTCTGCGGCGGCGGCTGTATCGGTGCAATCCGCCACGGCGGCTTTATTCCGTGGGACGATGATCTCGACTTTTTCATGCCGCGGAAAGATTACGAGAAGTTCCTGAAAATCTGGGATACGCAGGAGGAGAGTAAAATCTACAAGCTCGAGTACCCGAAAGAGGGCTTCTGCAATGCGCACACGTTTGCGAACATCCGCGACAGCCGCACCACGCAGGTGAAAAAGGAGCAGGTCGATATGGATCTCTGCCACGGCGTTGCGCTTGATATTCTCCCGATCGAGGGCTATGCACCGGGAAACCTTGCGCGGAAATGGCAGGTGATCGAGGGAAAGATTTTCCAGCTCTTCTGCACGCAGGTTATTCCGACCAAAGAACGCCACGGCGCGTTTATGCATTACCTGGGAACGATTCTGCTGGCGCTGGCTCCGACGCAGAAGATGCGGTACCGGATCTGGAAGCAGGCAGAGAACTATATTACAAAATTTGATATCGACAGCCCACGGGTGGACGGCATCACCGAGATGTGCGCACCGCAGGCGATTCTCCGGAAATATCCGAAAAAGATTTTTGCATCGGCGATTGAGGTTCCGTTCGAGAACGAGCGCCTGCCGATTCCGGTCGGATATGACACATATCTGCGCATGGCGTTCGGCGATTATATGAAACTGCCGCCGAAAGAACAGCAGAAAGGCCACCACGATGCGGCGTTTCTGGATCTCGATCATCCGTATGAGCAGTATAAGGGGATACACTACTGCTGTAAGAAATAAAGAAAGAGGATAAAACAATGCCGGAAATTTCAATCATTACCCCGGTGTATCAGGCAGAAAAATTTTTAAAAAAATGTGTGGATTCCATTCTCTCCCAGTCTTTTACGGACTGGGAGCTGCTTCTTGTAGATGATGGAAGCACCGACAAGAGCAGTGAAATCTGCCGGACATACGCAGAACAGGATGCGCGGATCCGTTATCACCAAAAAGAGAACGGCGGCGTCAGTTCGGCGCGGAATGCGGGCGTTGCGCTTGCAGAGGGGCGTTATATCACGTTTGTGGACAGCGACGATTTCGCAGCGGAGGATCTTCTGGAAACACTGTATCGTCTGGCGGAAAAATATGATGCCGAAATGAGTATCTGCCGCGGATACGATCTCTATGAAGGAAGGCCGGTGCCGGATCTGAAACAGGAGGGAATCGAATCTGTGACCGACAGCGAGGAGGGACTGCGCCAGGTGATGAAGGCGCGCGTGTTCGGCGTGATGCCGTGGGGCAAGCTGTATCGGAGAGAGATTTTCGAGGGCGTTGTCTATCCGGAGAAAACAATCGCCGAGGATGCATACGTCATCGTTCCGTTAATGGAGCACTGCCGGAAGGTGGCCTTTTCCACAGCACAGAAATACTATTATGTGCACCGGCGCGAAAGCCTCACGACAAGCGGTTTTCGCTGGTCAGATCTGGGTTCGGTGGAAGTATGGGATCATAATCAGAATGTCGTGGAAGAACGCCACCCGGCGCTGAAAAAAGAAGCAGGTGTGCGCTGCTGCTGGGCGCGGTTTTTCGTGCTGGACAAGCTGATGCTGTTGGAAACCATGGACGCGGAGAAAAAGGCGCTTGCGAAGAGGCTGGCAAAAGAGCTTAAAAAGCATCCGCTTCTGGTACTGGAAGGCGATCACTTCACGAATGGGCGGAAAATCGCCTATCTGACCCTGTTTCTGGGAACCGGAATTTACCGGCAGTGCGTTCGTGCACTGTTCCGGAAAAGAAATTTATAAAAAATGCGGCAGAAACGAATGAGATTTTCGTTTCTGCCGCATTTTTATATGGATTTTTCTAGCTTTCTTTTTCGGAAAGCAGAACACCGTTTTTATCAAACACATACGTTGTTCCGTCAATTTTTTTCGTCCCGGTGACGCATCCGCCCCAGCTCTGGAAATAATATGTTTTTCCGTCAATTTCTGCCCAGCCGGTCTGCATGGAAGCATCATCGTTGAAGTAATACCAGTTGTTTTTATAATAGAACCACTGCGATTTTCTCGCACCGCCCCAGCTGTAGGTAAAGTACCAGACACCTTCCCGGATCACCCATTGGTTTGCCGGCATGACGCCGTTTTCATCAACAAAATAAAGATTGTTGTCATACGTAAAGGCTTCATCCGTTTTCCGTGTACAGTCTTCATTAATATAATAGTATTTATTCTGAAGCAGCAGCCAGCCTTCGTGTGCGGCACCGCCCCAGCTTCTGAGATAATAATAGTTTCCATCCCATTTCAGCCACTGGTTCTGATACATTTTTCCGCTCTTATTTACAAAGTAGAGATTGTTGTCATACAGGAAACTTTCGTTCTGCTTCAGGGAACCGTCCGCATTCATAAAATACCAGGCGCCATCGATCTGATACCAGCCATTGGTTACGCAGGAATATTTCTGTACATAATACCAGGCACCGTCATGGTACAGCCAGGTGCTGCCGGAAATACCGCCCCAGGAAAGAAATTTGACGCGGTAACCGTTTAAGGTAAGTGTCGTATTGCGTGCGGCACCTCCCCATGTGTAAAAATAGTACATCGTTTTGGTCTCCGGATCAGCGTGCCATCCGGACGAATACATAATACCGGTATCCTTGGCGAGATAGTACCAGTTGTTGCTGATAAACTGCCATCCGGTCTGCATCTCACCACTGCCGGAAAAATAATAGTAATCTCCGTCAAGCAGAAGCCAGCCTGTTGCCATAACGCCGTCCGCGCCGAGGTAATACGTTTTGTGGTCGAGGGTGAGCCAGCCGGTATACGGTGTTTCATCATCGTTGTAGTAATACCATTTTCCATCCCGTTTTACCCAGCCGATGACGTGGCGTTCGTTTGTGATCACGCCGTTTTCATCGGAGGTATATTCGATGCCCGTTTCTGTGTCGCGCCAGGAAGTGGAGCACACGAGAAGATGGCTGCTGTCTGCATAATATTTCTGTCCGCCGCGGGTGAAAAATCCGCTGTACGGGATGCCGTCATGATAAGCAACGAGCTTGGAAGAACGGTCGCGGTAAATTTCATAGGTATCATCCACGTTGGAAGTGACCGCGGAACCGGAAAAGTCAGCAATGACTGCCGGAAGATCGCCGGAATATTCTGTCGTGGAAAATACGCGCAGCCCCAGAGAGGTCAGGGTCTCGACGGTATCGTTATCCATAATACGGAAGTCACCGGTCTGGATAAAATATTCCGGGTTGACGGCAGCAAGATAGTCTGCATCGACAGCATTCGGATATCCGTGATGATTGGAAGTCATCAGATCAATGCTGTACAGCCCGTAGTTCGAAACAATCCGGCTGGCATCTCCCTCGACGTCGTCGATATCGCTCGTCAGAAAAGCGCGGTGGTCGTTTGCGGAGGCAATTACACCAAGACAGAACTGGTTGGCGTCCTCTTTTGGACTTGTGAGATAATCTTCCTCGTAGTTGACAATCTGGATCTGGAAATTTCCAAAAGCAAAATCAGGAGATCCTTCTTCTGCGGAGGCGGCACCGGGATTCAGATGCTGGATCAGGGTCACACCTTCAGTCTCTTCTACAGCAGTAAGAAGCTGGTCGTAGACATAAAGATTGTCCCAGAGACGCGCAGTATTATAGATATAACTGTCATCATACGGGAGCAGATAAACCCGGTCGGGGGAATACAGCCGCACGATGGTATCGCCGGTTCCAATATGGTCGCTGTGCGGATGTGTTGCAACATAAAACTGCAGATTATCGGAGGTGACACCGAGGGAGTCCAGGTAGGAGAGTACCTCATCGTCGTAGCCGGTCGACGTTGTGATGCCGCTGCGCAGCGGATAACGCGGATCAGATCCGTCAGGGTAATCCCAGTCCTCGCCGGAGTCTACCATGCCGAAAATTTTCTGGCCATTATCGTCTACACTTTCCAGAACGATGGCATTGGAGCCGCTGTCGAGTGTCAGAATGTGAATTTTTGCTGTAGTATCAGCCGCATGTGTGTTTTCCGGGGTGAGAAAAAGAAAAGCAGCGGCAAGGGATGCCGCGCCGATGGAAAACACGGATCTGCGGGTATGCCGGGAAAAAGGCATATCAATGGCTCCTTTCGTAACATATATCATTAAAACAAAAAGTAAAACAGCCGGGCGGAAAATAAGCGCTCGACATCACAATTATACAAAATTTCAGGGAAAAGTCAATGTTTATTAGAATTTCGATTACTTGACGCAGACAGGGCATCATGTTAGAATGAGTGGGATTGGGAATGTAAGGAAAAGAAAGGAACCAAACATGATTACCTTATTAAAAATGCCGGCACTGTTTCTGGGAATGCTCGCAGTGTTCTGCTGCCTGGGTTCTTTTTTTATCAGAGAAAACAGGTATGAGAGCGGACATCTGGGTGAAACTGTGCTGTTTGGCTTTATTGCATATTACTTCTTATTTGAACTGATTTCTGTGCCGATGATGGTGCTCGGTGCAAAGCTGCATCTGCTCGCATGGGTATGGGCTGCTGTTGTGGCTGTCCTTGTAATTGCTTCCATCTGTCTTCATCTGGGAATGTGGAGAGAGTGGGGAAAAAGAAGCGGCGGTTTCTGGAGAGGAAAGACGGCGGCTTTTTATGTGATGCTGGTGTTGATTGGAATCCAGCTGTATTTTGTTGCTGTACTGCAGGAAAACGGCAGTGCGGATGCAGCGTATTATGTGGGAAGTGTGACAACGAACCTTGCGACAGATTCCATCAGCAGCTTTGACCCATATACAGGAAAAGCACTGGATTTTTTTAACATCCGTTATGTGTTCAGCATGTATCCGGCAGCAAATGCAGTACTGTGCCGTTTAACGGGCCTTCATCCGCTCGTAGTGACGAAGGTGATTCTCTGTATGATGACGGTAGTTTTAAGTTATCTCGTCTATGCACAGATCGGAAAGGCGCTGTTAAAAGAAAAACAGATGGTATGGGTGCTCCTGTGCTTTATCAGTGTTGTGAATCTGAATTTTCATACGATTTTTTCGAATGCGTCGTTCCTGCTGACGAGGGGATACGAGGGAAAGGCCGTATTGTGCAATATCATCCTCCCGTTTCTGTTTTATCTTGGCCTGCGCATGTATCAGGAGAAAAACGGAAAGAGAGTCTGGCTGCTGTTTTTCATGACAGGCGTCGCTGCGATTGACCTTACGATGTCATCCATGATGACCGTACCGGTGGCCATGAGTGCTGTGATTCTGCCGAATCTTGTGCGGAAAAAACGCTGGGGACAGAGCGGGCTCTATCTGCTTGCTGTGCTGCCGTGTGTGCTGGTGCTTGGGGTCTATCTCCTTGGTGTGCGCGGTATCCTGCAGATTCCGGTTGTGCGGTAGAAAGGAGAAAATGTGGGCGGAATAAATCTGAATGAGAGCGGCCTCGATTTTGTGAGACAGGTCTTTGTGACGTTTGGAGGAAACACAACCGTACTGACGCTGTTTCTGCTGTCGGTGCTGTATCTCGCTTTAAAAGGAAAAAAGGAAGAGCGGTATGTGTTCGTAACAACCGCTGTTTTTCTGGCCTTTACGGTATACAATCCATTTGCGGTGAAATATATCCTGGGAAAACTTGGAATGGTCAATGTCTATTACCGGTTTTTCTGGATTCTGCCGATGGTACTGACCATCGGATATGCCTGCACGAAAGTTGTGGGCGGGCAGAAAAAAGGCTGGAGACGGTATCTGACCGCGGCTGCGCTGGCAGCGGTCATCTGTTTTGGCGGAAATTCCGTACTGGCTGGCGGACTGCCGAAGCTGCCGGATAACCAGTACAAGATGCCAGATGATCTTCTGGCCGTCTGTACGGTGCTGCACGAAGAAGCGGGAGAGGGAACCGTAAGAGTTGTCTTTGAACCGGATTTCAACCTGATTGTGCGGCAGTATGATGCTTCGTTTGAACTGGTTCTGGACCGCGATATGGTTCTGACCTATCAGGGCTCCAATACGGTATCAACCGATGCACTGACCGAGCAGGAAATTGAAGACGAAACAAAGATCCTTCAGATTATCACACAGATGGATCTGTCGCTGGATCAGAAAGAATTTTACAGAAGTCTTAGGGAAATGAATGCAGAGTATATTGTACTTTCGAGCAGTTCAGCGGCAGTATCCTATGTGGAAACAGCGGGGTGCATCCCGGTAAGAGAAGTAGAAGGGCATATCATTTTCCGCGTAGAAGAAAAGTAAGAAGGAGGACTTGTTTTTGAATAAGGCAAAAGATTATATTCAGCTGCACCTGAATATCCTGCTGTTTTCTCTGACGAGTGTGTTCTCGAAAGCAGCATCGGTTCAGCTGAACCGGGGAGGAATCAAAAATCCTCTATTATATGTATTTTTATTTCTGATGGTTGCAAACTGTGGCATTTACGCTATTGCATGGCAGAAGGTAATCAAAAAATTCTCTTTGTCAACCGCATATGCAAACCGCAGCGTCTATCTGATCTGGTCCCAGATCTGGGCCGTGATCATTTTCCATGAAAATCTGACGGTAAAAAATATCATCGGCCTTCTGATTGTGCTGGTGGGAGTTATGGTGGTGCAGCGATATGAATAAATATATGATTTTAATGCTGATCTGTACAATGTTTTCCGCAGTATCACAGATTCTGCTGAAACAAAGCGCCAACGAGGAGCATGCATCTGCACTTCGCGAGTATCTGAACTGGCGCGTGATTGTGGCGTATCTGATTTTTGGCAGTGTACTTCTTTTAAATACGTATGCCTACACACAGGTAGATTTGAAATACGGTCCGGTGTTGGATACCTTTACGTACGTCTTTGTCCTGCTGCTTTCCTTTGGCGTTTTGAAAGAAAAGGTATCAAAAGGAAAGCTGATTGGGAATCTGATTATTATCCTGGGGGTACTGGTGTATACATTGCCGTAAAACGTTCCGATGATGGAAAGAAAGCGATATCAGCTAAGCTGTCCTTGTCCTTTGAAATAGGGGGTCTGCGTACAACAAACGAAAGGCTTTTGATTATGAATAAGAAAAAAATAGATTATCGTTTTAAGATATTATATGCTGTGGCGATTCTGATGGTTGTTGCGGGACATTGTGATGGTGGTGGAATTTCTTTGGACTTTGCGCAATGGTTTCCGTATGAGGGAATCCATCTGGCGCTGTTTACTTTTTGTTCAGGATATTTTTTTAAAGATGCAGCACTGAAACGACCGGGGAGATATGTCTGTAAAAAGCTTCGTACCCTGATACTTCCAATGTATGGGTATACGATTGCGTATGGGCTGCTTGTCAGGTTATTACATCGGTGGGGCTTTCAAATCGGTGGAAAATTTAATTTGCACAATATTCTGATTTCACCTTTAAACGATGGGCATCAGTTTGTTCTTAATATGGCCGGCTGGTATATTGTGCCCTTGTTTATGGTAGAAATATTAAATTTTATGATTCGGGCATTTTTTAAGCGAAAAGGATGGCAGATACCGGAATGGATATTTTTTGCAGGGGCAGTACTTATTGGAATGGGCGGCAATTTTTTGGCGATTATGGAATATCGCACCAGCTGGTGGCTGACAGTGGTCAGAATTCTGTATTTTGCTCCGTTTTATGCAATGGGTATTTTTTATAAAAAGATACTGGAGAAATATGTGGACAGGATTCCATCTGTAGTGTATTTTGCGATTGTGTTTGCTGCAAAACTTATGATTTTTCTTCATTATAAAACTAGGTTGGCTTATACGCCAGCGTGGTGCAATGACTTTAATCAAGGACCGGTCATGCCAATTATTATTGGTTTTTTGGGAATTGCACTTTGGATGTGGATTGCAACGATAATGGAACCAGTACTTGGAAGAAAAAAGTGGATTAATCTTCTTGCAGACAACACATTTTCGATTATGGAAAATCAGTTTTTGGGTTTTTTACTTGTAAAAGTTGCTTTCGGAACAATTGCGAATGGCACAAAGCTGTTTTTGAAGTTTGACTGGTCAAGATGTAAAAGTGATATTTGGTGGTATTATATGCCGAAGGACGTAGAACAGACAAAAATTCTGTATTTATTAGCAGCGATTTTTATTGCCTTACTGATCCAGTGGATCCTTACACAGGTGAAAAAAATGGGAAAAAACATATTTTTGTACGTAAGACAATAGTTAAGCGTATACTGCTTTAAATATTTTGCAAGATAAAAATCCCGCAGAAAAAGAAATGAAAACTTTTTCTGCGGGATTTTTATTTTATATTGCATAGATCTGAATCGTTATCAAATTTTTATTGATAATCGATAGGAGACAGGTCGTGAGGATCATCTTCCGCAGAAGAGCCTAGATGTCTGATGGTTTTGGAATTATCCTCATTTTCAGAGAAATCGTCCTCATCTATTCCAGAAGAAGAACTTTCGACTGTGGAATCCAAATCGTTTTCTGTAAAAGAAGAAGCGGAGGAAATGTCACTTACCGAAGTGGAGTCGGGTGTTTCCTCTTCCAATTCAGGATTTGTATCGCAAGGACCCTCGATGAGATGGTAATCCGACTCGGAAAAATGATACCATTTCCCATCCTCAAGCTTTTGCCAGCCGGAAACCGCGTGGCCGTCCTTATCAATAAAATAAGACTGCTTACCGTCAGCCCAGAGCTGATGTGGATTGTAAGTTACCCATTCGTTATTGGCAAATCGATCTTCTTCCTTAATATAAAATTTCTGATATTCGCCATCGCCGACCCAGACGGGGGTAAGATCAGCATCAAGTTCATCGAAGAATCGGGAGCCCATAGAGAGCTGGCGATTCAGTTCATCGAAGCCAAGTTCTTCGGCAAGTGTAGGCTTGTCTGAAAAAAGATTCGTACCAAGTCCAAGACGGTCACCGTCAATGACAGCTCCAAGGCTTGCGAGAGTAGTTGGGAACATATCCATCGTGGTGAAAATCCGATTTTTTTCATGAACCGGAAGAATAGGTGAATTTAAAATAGCGTTATAAGTAGAACGTTGATAATCTTCATCGATGTTTTCACAAAAATCAGAGTCCATGGTCAGATGATCACCGGAAAGAATTATAGTCGTGTTTTCATAAAAAGGCTGTTCCTTGATCCAGTCTATAAACTCACTGACACGGGAACTGGAGCAGTCAATCACCATACCGTAGTGGTCATCTCCGTACTGCTTTTCATCACACTCGTCACATTTGTAGCCGTCCTCGAAGTGGGTGGCAACAGTCAGCATACTGAAGTTGAACGGTTCGTCATTCTTGGAAATCTCCGTCAGTTTATCTTTTGCATACTCAAACAGTTTGGCATCTTCATAGCCCCACCACTGGTAGTAGCCTTCCGGGATCAGTCCCTCGCTGATCGCCCAGTAGTAATCGTCAATTTCATAATCACCGTGCGAAGTGAAGTAATTCTTCCGTCCGCCGAATGCGGCATCGGAACCCATCATAAAGTACTGTTTGTAGCCGGCTTCATTGAGAACGTCGCCAAGTGTTGAAAGCTGCGGAAAAAAGCTGTCCTGATAAGCCATCTCATTGCCTTGAATCGAAAGCTTCAGCGGAAGACCGGAAGTCTGTGCAAAGAGACCGCCCATGGTCCAGGTGGTTCCGGTTGTCGGATAAGCGCCGCCCAGCTTGTCGGAGTTGGAAAAATTGATATTGTCCAGGGCAAGATTAGTCAGGGCGGGAATAAAATTGTGGTCGTAAGCACCGCCGTCTTTTTTATCAGAATAGGTGCTTTCCATTGATTCCAGATAAATATAGATCAGATTCCGTTTCTTTTCCGGGAATGTAATCGTTGTCTGGGACGGATTGACGTAATTATCTTCGATCAAAGTGCTGTAGCTGTTCTGAATGTGCAGGTAAGTATCGATATCCAGCGTCGTCCAGACATTATAAAGAGAATAGGAAGAAAGAGCGATTCCCAGGGCAATGCAGATGCAACCGAGAATGATTTCCACTTTCTTCCGATGGCGCAGGATAATAAAAAGCGCGATCAGAATAGCAAGAACGGCAAAAGAGATCATGCCGCAGGACCAGACGTAACTCCAGAGCACATCCTTGCTGGTACCCTCAAGGGGTGCCTTTAAGTGATAAACAAGTTCTTCCATATCAAGATGCGCCCAGGTCGCGAGCATCCAGCGGGAAGACGTAAAAAGAAGGATCCCAAGGAATCCTAACAGAACGGAAAGAATGGAAAAAAGTATCTTTCCAACATGCTGTACTTTTTTGCGAGACACAGTAAATAACCTCCAGTTTTCTTTAGTGTTTTATAATAGGTAACAAACAGGTAGCGTTAGGTATAAAATATAACTGGGAACTTACGATATTATAACAGAAACTTTACGAAAAAAATAGTATTTTCTTAAAAAATACGAGTGGAAAAATGAAAATCCGGGAATTTACATGAAAAGCGGCGGGGCGGGCGTGAAAATGGGTTCTTGAGTTTCTCAGAAAAGAATGGTATAATAGCAAAGATTGTAGACACAAAAGAGGTCAAAAAAAGATCTGTTCACATTTTTGTGGAGAAGAGAAAGGAAAGAAAAATGGGAAAAATTAAAGTAGAATCTTGTGAAATTGAAGGATTAAAAGTAATTACCCCAACCGTATTCGGCGATGAGCGCGGATATTTTATGGAGACATACAATTACAATGATTTTAAAGAAGCCGGCATTGATGTCCAGTTCGTACAGGATAACCAGTCTGCATCCAAAAAAGGTGTCCTGCGTGGACTTCACTTCCAGATCAATTACCCGCAGGACAAACTGGTACGCGTGGTAAACGGAGAAGTATTCGATGTTGCGGTTGACCTTCGCGAGGGATCCAAAACCTACGGAAAATGGTTCGGCGTCCTGCTTTCCGCAGAAAATAAGAAACAGTTCTTTATTCCGAAGAACTTTGCACATGGATTTATCGTACTCTCTGATTATGCAGAGTTTGCTTATAAATGTACCGATTTCTATCATCCAAACGATGAGGGCGGTCTGTACTTTGACGATCCGGAGATCGGCGTGGAGTGGCCGATGCCGGAAGGAATGACAAAAGAAGATCTGATTATTTCGGAAAAAGATCATAAATGGGGCGGAATTAAGGATTTAAAGAAATAAGGAGTAAAAAACATTTATGAACGTATTCAAAGAACTTTATCAGAACCGGAAACTGATCTGGAAACTGTCAAAAAATGATTTCCGCAATAAATTCGCCGGAGCGTATTTTGGCATTATATGGGCATTTATCCAGCCGATGGTGACGGTTGCTGTTTATTTTGTCGTGTTTCAGCTCGGACTGCGTGTACAGCCAGCTGCCACTGGATATCCGTATATCTGCTGGCTGGTTTCCGGTATTATTCCGTGGTTCTTCTTTTCTGATGCACTGCCAAGTGCGTCAAATTGTCTGCTGGAATACAGTTACCTGGTAAAGAAGGTTGTATTTAAGATCAGTGTGCTTCCAATTGTGAAGGTGATTTCAGCATTGTTTGTACATTTGTTCTTTATTGCATTTGCAATTTTAATTTTTGCATTGATGGGAAAACTCCCGCCGGTTCAGATTATCCAGATCGGTTATTATACCTTTGCAGTGATCTGCCTGGTTGTCGTGCTTTCCTATCTGACCTGTGCAATCATGCCGTTTTTCCGTGATTTCGGCCAGATTATTAACGTAATTCTGAACGTTGGAATGTGGGCAACCCCGATTCTGTGGGATAAGACAACGATTCCGAACATTCCGGGATGGTTTGACCATATTCTGAAGCTGAATCCTCTGTATTACGTTGTTCAGGGATATCGTGATAGCTTTATGAATGGACTCTGGTTCTTCGAGCATCCATGGCACACCCTTTATTTCTGGGCTTTCGTGCTTGTGGCGGGACTGATCAGCTCCAAAGTGTTCAAGCGCCTCCGGGGTCATTTCTCAGATGTATTATAGGAGGATGGAATGAGCACAGAAAATACAGAAACCGTAATTTCAATTAACCATGTCAGCAAGGTCTACAAGCTGTTTGAAAAGCCGATGGACCGTCTGAAAGAATCGCTTTCGCTGACACATAAAAACTATCACACCGATCATTTTGCGCTGGAGGATATCTCACTTGAGGTGCATAAGGGCGAGTGTGTCGGCATTATCGGAACGAACGGTTCCGGAAAATCCACACTGCTGAAGATCGTCACAGGTGTTTTAAACCCAACGAGCGGAAATGTGGAATTAAAAGGAAGAGTCAGTGCTATTCTGGAGCTGGGTGCCGGCTTTAACATGGAGTATACCGGTATTGAGAACATCTTCCTGAACGGAACGATGCTTGGCTATACCGAGGAGGAGATGAAGGCAAAACTTGACGACATCATTTCGTTTGCTGAGATCGGAGATTTCATTAATCAGCCGGTGAAGACATATTCGAGCGGTATGTTTGCCCGCCTTGCCTTCGCGGTTGCGATCAACGTGGATCCGGATATTCTGATTGTCGATGAGGCCTTAAGTGTCGGAGATATTTTCTTCCAGAAGTGCTACCGAAAATTCAATGATTTAAAAGAAGCAGGAAAAACGATTCTCTTTGTTTCCCACGATATGGGAAGTGTTATCAAATACTGTGAACGATGCCTTCTGATCAACAAGGGAAAACAGGTGATGGTCGGAAAGTCGTCCGAGGCAGTCGATGTCTACAAGAAGATTCTTGCCAACCAGTACGATGACGAGACAAAAGAAGAGGAAGAGACCGAAGAGAGTGCAGAACAGACCGAAGAGAGAACCGAAGCAGATGCATCCGGTGCCGTATCGGCAGAAAAGCCGAAAAAAGGCCGCTGGAGAGAACGCCTGATTGCGAATGCGCAGATGGTAGAGTATGGAGACAAGGCTGCGGAGATCGTGGACTTTGCGATTATCGACCACAAAGGTATGATTACATCTTCTGTGGATAAAAACCAGAGATTCCGCATCAAGATGAAAATCAAGTTCCATGAAACGATGGAGCATCCGATTTTTGCCTTTTCGATCAAAGACCGGAAGGGAACGGAGATTACCGGAACGAATACGGCGCTGGAGGATTACACAAAAGACGTGGTGGAAGCAGGAAAGACCGTCACGGTATGCTTTGACCAGATCATGCCGCTGCAGAGCGGACAGTATCTGATGTCGTTTGGATGTACCAGCTACCATCTGGAAGAGCTGGTGATCCACCACAGACTGTACGATGCTTGCTTCCTGGAAGTCTTCTCCATGAAAGACACCGTAGGATTTTTTGATATGAACTCTACCGTGACCTACGAGTAGGATGCGGAGGATAAACGACGGGGGTTATATGAAAGAAACAATAGGAAATGTTCTTTTGAACCTGGATTATTATGACGGCGAAGATGCTTACAGCGACGGCAGCATTGAGGACCGGCTGCTGGAGATCGTCAAGACGACGCCGAAAGAGGATTACCAGAAGGTAATCCTCACAGAAAAAAGCTGGCCGATTTTTTATCATCTCTCTCCGGAACGGGAAAATATTCTGGACTGGTATGAGTGGAAAGACGATGCTTCCGTATTTGAAGTCGGAGCCGGCTGCGGAGCCATTTCCGGCGTGCTCTGCAGAAATGCAAAGCGGGTAGTGGCAAACGATCTGTCGAAGCGGCGCAGTACGATCAATGCCTACAAAAATCAGGATGCGTCCAACCTGGAGATTATGGTTGGAAACTTTAATGTTGTTGCAGAAAAAATGGAAGAACGCTTCGATTACGTGACACTGATCGGTGTTCTGGAGTATGCAAAAAGCTATATTGGAAAGGATAATCCGTATCCGGAATATCTGGAAAAGATCAATCGTCTCTTAAAACCGGGCGGAAAAATCCTGATTGCGATTGAGAACCGTCTGGGACTGAAGTATTTTGCCGGCTGCAGGGAAGACCATGTGGGCCGGGAATTTGTCGGAATTGAAGGATATCCGGGGATCGATTTTGTCGAGACATTCAGCAAACCGGAGCTGGAGCAGATACTGCAGGAAAACGGTTTTTCGAAGTTTAAGTTTTATTATCCCTATCCGGATTACAAATTTCCGGCGGTCATTTATTCGGATGAATATCTGCCGAAGCCGGGTGAATTGAGAAAAAATCAGCGGAATTTTGATGCTGACAGGATCACACTTTTTGACGAAGGCAAAGCATTTGACGGAATCCTGAAGTCCGGTCTGTTTCCGGTTTTTTCCAATTCCTTTCTGATTGAAGTGGAGAAAAAGGAGTAAACGTATGAGGAAAGTTCTGTATACGAAATTTTCGAGAGAACGTCGGAACGAATTTCAGATTATGACCCGGATTACAGAAGAGGATGGAATCCGGCGTGTGTGGAAGCTTTCGCTGCAGAAAGAGGGAGAACTCCACATTCGGCATATGTATGAAAACTATAGAAAGCTGGAGCATCTGTACACCTATGCGGGCGTACAGATCTGCCCATGCGAACTGGATGAAGAAAAATGCGCGCTTGCATTTCCTTTTGTAGAAGGGGAAAGTCTGGAAACGCGCATTTCCCGTCATGGAAAAGAAAAAGATTTTGCATCGCTGAAAAAGGATTATGAACTGCTGTATCAGATCATTGCATCGGCAAAAGGGCAGAAATCCTTTGTGGAAACCGATGCGTTCTGTGAGGTGTTCGGCCATCCGGCATTGAAAGAAGGACTTGCCGCAGCGGAGATTTCCAATATTGACATGATTCCGGGCAACCTTCTTCTGGATGGAGAAAAGGTCTGGGTGGCAGACTACGAGTGGGTATTCCCGTTTGCCGTACCGATTGCATTTATCTATGCGCGGAGCGTCTTTTTACAGGAGGCGGCGAGTGCACTGACGAAGGAAGAGCAGGAAGAACTGTACGCCATTGGCGGTATTTCCATGGAAGAGATTCCGGTATACTACCATATGGAAGAGTGCTTCCAGGAATTCGCGGCCGGAAAGGGTGAGCCAAATGCGCTCGCCACGTTCTATGGAAAACTGCACCGACACAATTATCCGCTTTCTATCTGGGAAAAAGAAAAAATGATGTACCCGGTTGTGCTCACCGAAACAGCACCGGAGGAGAGAGAACTCTATTATGAGGACTGCTTCGGCTTGGATGAGCAGAAGGTGATGATGCTTGAAAAGGCAGACGCGGACGGAGAGCTTTCCCTTCAGCTGATGCAAGAGGGGGCTGTCAT
>ERZ857969.2268-NODE-2268-length-22586-cov-3.551862_pt1 | contig 22586 bp, 17 predicted proteins | sample MGYA00519864_ERZ857969 | MGnify/ENA primary metagenome ERZ857969 (study PRJEB31778, sample SAMEA3449382) | human gut metagenome | biome: human gut; feature: human-associated habitat; material: faeces | place: United Kingdom | collected 2010/2012 ... | reverse complement strand
ACAGGGAGTGTTGAATGATACACTTTCTGAGCTTCTGGGAGAAAAGATTGAAACGATTGGTGCCAGTCGTACAGATGCAGGCGTACACGCCCTTGGAAACGTAGCGGTATTTGACACCAACACCCGTATCCCGGGAGAGAAGATTTCTTATGCTCTGAACCAGCGTCTGCCGGAGGATATCCGGATTCAGATGTCCGAAGAAGTGGAACCGGACTTCCATCCAAGATACTGTGACAGTGAGAAAACATATGAATATCGCATTCTGAACCGCAAATTTCCGGTACCAACTGAGCGGCTTTATTCCTATTTCTATCATTACAAATTAGATGTGGACAAAATGAGAGAGGCAACATCCTACCTGATCGGAAGGCATGATTTTGCCAGTTTCTGCGGCTCCGGAGCCCAGGTGAAAACAACTATCCGTACAGTTACCGGAATTGAAGTTTTCCGTGATGGTGACATAGTTACGATTCGCGTTTCGGGAACTGGTTTCCTCTATAATATGGTCCGCATTATTTCCGGCACCTTGATTGAAATCGGAAATGGACAGTATCCACCGGAGCGCATGCAGAAAATCCTGGATGCCAAAGACCGTTCCGCTGCTGGTCCTACCGCACCGGCGCAGGGACTCACCCTGATGGGGATACAGTTCTTTGATTAATGAGTAACGTTGCTATTTAATGTGTTGAAAAGTTCTTCAGGAGGGACGCATTTGGACAACTTTCAACATATTAAATAGCAAATTTTCGAGATGCACCTTTCCAATACTTCTTTTTGGCATATCACTTCACACATTAAAAATGTCAATAGCACATAATTACAATCTAGCATAATTTCACAACAAAAATGTCCACCCCAGCACAATTTTGTGCATATCATAACACAAAAATTGAAAGAGCAATCCAAAATTAGTCCATTTTACACAGAGTACCGATATGATATTATAATCCCATCAAAAAGCTATAGAACATAGCAAATAAAAATGATACGGGAGGTTTTTTCATGAAGAGAAAAGTAGCAATGGCAATGGTAGCAGCAATGGCAGTTGGTTCACTTGCAGTTCCGGTAATGGCAGAAGACGGAGCAGCTGGCGGAAAGATCGGTATTTCAATGCCTACACAGTCTCTGGAGCGTTGGAATCGTGATGGTTCCTATCTGCAGAAACAGTTCGAAGATGCTGGATACGAAGTAGAGCTTACATACTCTGACAACGAGACAGACCGTCAGGTAAACGATATCCAGAACCTGATTTCCGACGGAGTTAACCTGTTAGTTGTAGCAGCTATCGATGGCGAGGCTCTTAATACAGTTATGGATGAAGCAGCAGATGCAGGAATCCCGGTTATCGCTTATGACCGTCTGATCAAATCCGATGCAGTTTCCTATTATATCTCCTTCGATAACTATACAGTAGGTACTCTGCAGGGCCAGTACGTAATCGATACTCTGGATCTTGACAATGCAGGTGATAAAACATATAACATCGAGTTCACAGCAGGTGACCCGGCAGATAACAATGCAGGATACTTCTTCAACGGTGCTTATGACACTCTGAAACCGTATCTGGATGCAGGCACACTGAATGTAGTTTCCGGACAGACTGATTTTGATTCTGTTGCAACACCTGCATGGGATACCCAGACAGCACTTGAAAGAATGCAGAATATTCTGGCATCCTACTATGCAGACGGAACACAGCTTGACGTAGCTCTTTGCTCCAACGACTCCACAGCACTTGGTGTAACACAGGCAATCGAGTCTGACTATGCTGGTGATAACACAGTTCTGATCACAGGACAGGATGGTGATGAAGCAAACCTTGCAAACATCGTTGACGGAAAACAGTCCATGACCGTTTACAAAGCAGTTGCTAATGAAGCAGTCGTAACACTTGACCTTGCAAAAGCAATGCTGGCTGGTGATACAGTTGATGAGTCTCTGATTGAAAAATCTGGTTGGGATTTCGAGTGTGCATATGATACAGAGTCCTATGAGACATCTGAAGGCAACAAATGCCCATCCTTCCTTCTGGTTCCTACAGTTGTAACAAAAGACAACCTTCAGGAAGCACTGGTTGACCCAGGATACTACACAATGGATGATGACGGATATCTTCATCCGGCAAACTAATGAAGGCTGAACTAAAACGTCATACAAATCAAAAATAAAGGTTTAAATGTGGGCGGGGTGAAAAGCCCCGCCTGCTTTATGGGAAAGGGGGCGCCATTTTGGCTGACAATATTTTAGTAATGGAACACATTACGAAGGAATTCCCCGGTGTCAAAGCTTTGGATAACGTTAACCTTGAAGTTCAGCGTGGCGAGATTCATGCGCTGATCGGTGAGAACGGTGCGGGAAAGTCCACATTGATGAACGTATTAAGTGGTCAGTATCCATACGGCAGCTATACTGGAACGGTTACCTACGAGGGTGAAGAGTGTAAGTTTAAAAAGCTTAATGACAGCGAGGCAAAAGGTATCGTTATTATTCACCAGGAGCTTGCATTGATCCCACTGCTTTCCATCGGTGAAAACATGTTTCTTGGAAACGAGATCAAAAATAAAAGAGGAGCCATCGACTGGGATAAAACATACAGCGAGGCTGAGAAACACATGGCCCAGGTAGGGCTTCATGAATCTGCCCAGACCCTGATCAAAGATATCGGAACCGGCAAACAGCAGCTGGTAGAAATTGCGAAAGCTTTTTCAAAAGATGTTAAACTGCTCATCCTGGATGAGCCGACTTCATCCCTGAATGATGAAGATGCAAAGATGCTTCTGGACCTGCTTATGGAATTTAAGAAACAGGGACTGACATCTATTATTATCACACACAAACTGAATGAGATCATTTACTGTGCAGACCGTTGTACCATTCTTCGAGACGGAAGCACAATCGAGACACTTACAAAAGGCGTGGATGACTTAAGTGAGGACAGGATCATCAAAGGAATGGTTGGACGTCCTATGGAAGACCGTTATCCGAAGCGTGAGCACAATGTAAGTAAAGAAGTGATGCTGGAGGTAAAGAACTGGACGGTTCATCATCCTCTGTATCCGGAAAAAATAGTAGACGACAATATTTCCTTTAAAGTACATAAAGGTGAGGTTGTTGGTTTCTCAGGACTGCAGGGTGCAGGCCGTACAGAGCTGGCAATGTCCATCTTCGGTAAGAGCTATGGAAGTGCAATTTCCGGAGAATTGTATATAAAGGGTGAAAAAGTAGATTTGAAAGATCCTCGTGCGGCCATCCAGCATGGTCTTGCATATGTAACTGAGGACCGTAAGACAAACGGACTGATCCTTGATGAGTCCATTCGTTTCAATACAACTCTTGCCCGTCTGAACAAAGTCTGTGATAATGGAATTATCAACACGGACCTTGAGGTACAGCTGGCGGAGCAGATGACAAAAGAAATGGGAACGAAAACACCTTCCAATGAGCAGCGTATTGGTAACCTGTCTGGTGGTAACCAGCAGAAAGCCCTTCTTGGAAAGTGGATGTTCACAGAACCAGATATTTTGATTCTGGATGAGCCTACCCGTGGTATCGACGTAGGTGCGAAGTACGAAATTTACTGTATTATCAACGATCTGGTTGCAGCAGGCAAATCTGTTATCATGATCTCTTCTGAACTTCCGGAAGTACTGGGAATGTCAGACAGAATCTATATCATGAATGAAGGCAAGTTCGTAGGAGAAGTCAGCAAAGAAGAGGCAACCTCCGAACTGATCATGTCAAAGATCGTAAAATCAGGAAAAGGAGCGTAAAGAAGATGGAGAAAAAGCTTAGTTTTTCAGAAGTATTAAAGAAATATACCATGGTGATCGTTCTGGTTCTGGTAGTCATCATGTTTACAGCAAACACCAAAGGTGTTATGCTTCTGCCGCAGAACGTAAATAACCTTGTAGCTCAGAACGCATATGTATTTATCCTTGCAACAGGTATGTTGTTCTGTATCTTAACTGGTGGTAACATCGACCTTTCTGTTGGTTCTGTTGTATGTTTCGTTGCAGCAGTCGGCGGTAAGATGATGGTTCTCAATAATATGAATCCATATCTTACAATGCTTGTTATGCTGATCACAGGTATTGCAATCGGTGCATGGCAGGGATTCTGGATTGCTTATGTACGAATCCCACCGTTTATCGTAACTCTGGCAGGTATGCTTGCGTTCCGTGGTTTATCAAACGTAGTCCTTCAGGGACAGACACTGGCTCCAATGCCTGATTCTTATCTGGCACTGTTTAACAATTACATTCCTGATTTTGTTGGCAAAGAAGGATTTAATGTTACATGTTTTGCAGTTGGTATCATTGTTTGTATTGTTTATGTTTTACTTGTAATGAAAAATCGTGCAGACCGTGCGAAAAAGGGTTACAGTGTGGAAGCTTTTGGCGGTGCGGCAGTTAAGATGGTCCTGATCTGTGCAGTTGTTCTGGCATTTATGTTCCGTCTGGCTCAGTATAAAGGTATTCCGAACTCTCTGGTTTGGGTTGCTGTGATTATTGCGATTTATACATATATTGCTTCCAAAACTACTACAGGTCGTTATTTCTATGCAGTTGGTGGTAATGAGAAGGCTACGAAACTTTCCGGTATCAATACTAATAAAGTTTATTTTCTGGCTTATTTAAACATGGGTCTTCTGGCAGCTATCGCAGGTATGGTTACCATGGCGCGTCTGAATTCAGCTAACCCGCAGGCAGGTACAAACTTTGAGATGGATGCGATTGGTTCCTGTTTCATTGGTGGTGCTTCTGCCTATGGTGGAACCGGTACTGTTCCCGGAGTTATCATTGGTGCTCTTCTGATGGGTGTTCTGAACTTAGGTATGAGTATTATGGGTATTGACCAGAATATTCAGAAGGTTGTTAAGGGACTTGTACTTCTGGCAGCGGTTATCTTCGATGTTGTCAGCAAGAGAAAATCTTTTATCGTAAAATAATAATAGTCAGCGAATCAGGACAGCAGGTTTTCGGAGTGATCCGGAACCTGCTGTTTTTGGGTGTATATACTGTTGTTTTATGTAAGGTTATTTTGTTACTGTTCACTGGTCAATGTCATTTAGTTAATTTTCAAGGTTAGATCTTATACATGAGGTCTAACCTCTTTTTTAGTTTTTCCCTAAATAGGGGTTGACACTTCAACTCAAATGTGCGGCCGCTCTCACTACTGATTGGTTTTTAGAAGTAGTGAGAGCGGCCCTTGTAGTTAAAGAAGCATCTGCACGATGCAAATACAACTACAAGGAGATTTTTTTATGCTACAAAACCAAATCAAAACCATATTTAAAAGGGCACTGAAAAAGTCTGATTCTAAAAAAGAATTGGGCTTTTTTGTGAAAATTTCGGTCGCCCGGCAAAGGAACCAGAAATGATGTTTAAACTGCTTTTCCTGAAAAAACTGTACGATCTTTCTGACGAAGCCCTGATTAGCAGCGCCCAGACGGACATGGCATATAAATTTTTCCTTGACCTGGAACCAGAAGCAAAAATGATAGATCCCAGTCTTCTCACAAAATTCAGAAAAACTCGTATTACAGAAGATATTCTGGAAGAAATGTTAAAAGAAACCATTCAACAGGCTTTGGATAAAAATCTGATCAAATCGGGAACCATTATCGTTGATTCCACCCATACAATTGCTTCTGTCTGGGCAAAATCTCCAACGCAGATTCTGCGGGATATGAGCAAACAACTTCGGAAAGAGGTTTATAAAACAGCTTTTGAATTATCAGAGCGATTTCCTGAGAAACCCTCTTTGGAAGCAGGACTGGATGAAGAAATTGCCTATACTAGGGAACTACTCCAGGTTCTGGAGGAAGGAATAAAATCCTGTGGAAATAAAAAGATACAGAAACTTTCTCATGAAATGAAAGAACTACTAGAAGATGAGCGGCTCAAAGAGATCCGATCCAAAGATGATAAAGATGCACGGTTTGGACATAAAACGGCAACCAGTACGTTCTATGGATATAAGAATCATCTTGCGATGACTGAAGAACGTCTCATTGCGGGGATCACTGTAACAGATGGAGGAGCACCAGATGGGCAGGAATTACCAAAACTGATAGAAAACGCGAAGGAAAATGGAATAAAAGTTACAGAAGTTATAGGCGATATGGCATATGTCAGTGATGACAATCTGGAAGTCTGCGGAAAAGAGATTACATTGATTGCCAGAACCAATACAGCAGTAGCTGCTGCAGCAAACGGGAACCTTGAGGAAGGTTTCTGCTTTAATAAAGATGCTGGGATGCTGCAGTGTCCTGCCGGAGAGCTTTCCACGCGTGTAGAAAAAAGAACGGCAAAAAATGGGAATACTTATTTAAGATATATATTTAGCAAAGTAACGTGTCGGAAATGTCCCCAAAGAGAAAAATGCCGTGTAGGAAGATCAAACGCTAAAACAAGAAGCTACAGTATCACGCAAGCAAGCGAGAAAAATCTTGAAAGGCTTAAATTTGAAGAAAGCGAATATTTTCAGGAGCGAATGAAGATTCGGCACAGGATAGAAGAAAAGAATGGAGAACTAAAGGAAGCTCACGGTTTGCGTAAAGCAGATTCGAGAGGTTTATTTGCTATGCATCTGCAAATGTATTTTACGGCATTTACAGCAAATGTAAAACGAATAGTAAGATTAGATGAGCTGGCTATGGAGTAAACCATAGCTTTTTATGATTTTCCTAAGTAAAGATTTGAAAATAATATAAAAGAAAAACTTCCACTTAAGAAGAAATGGAAGTTTTTCAGTGCCCTTCAAATACAAGGGGTGTGGCACTTTTATCTGCATACACGAAACATAGTAATGTTTTATCTCCGCTTACTTTTTTTCTGAATTCCTTTCATTTTCCGTTTTGTTATGAATTGATAGTCTGTTCTGAATCCACAGGTTTCGTGGAGATCGTCAGTGATTTTCTGACGTTCATATACCGGCATGAAACCCTGTTTTTCTACATCTGCAAATTTTATGTCTTTTAAAATATGGAGCAATTGTTCTGTAGTATAAGTTCCTTTCAAAGCGCGGTTTAATAACCGGATTTGTATAGGACTGAGTGATATAAAAGGACTCGGAATTTTTTGATTTTGATGTTGTTATACGCACAATAATTACCGCTTCCACTGTTATAGTACATATCACTAAATATTACTATATAATAAAAATAAAAATTTGACAAAAAAATAAGCCTGTTTCAAGGCTTTGCGGTACTTTTTTGAATTTCAATGTGTCAAACTCCCGTGTAACAAGAAAATAAAAAAATATAAAGTTTTAGTTGTTGCCCGTTATCTTTTCTGATATAATAAGTCCAAATCTTAATACTCTGCCGTGATAAAATGTGAAACTGTCACGAAGGAGGCTAAAAGGAGAAACTACAAATGAAAGAAAAGAAAGAACGGGCCAAACGTCTGCCCACTTTTGCGGAATCGATCACACCGATCGTCGCAATGCTCCTGATCCTTACCATCGGAAAAGGCGTATTCGGCTACAGCACAGAGCCGCTTCTGATCATGGTAGCTGCAATCGCAGCATTTATCGCGTTCCGTGTAGGCATTACCTGGGATGAGATGATGGATGAGATCTGCACCAAGATTGCAAAGGGCATGCCTGCCATCCTGATTCTTGTATGTGTTGGCGCTATGGTTGGTACCTGGATGGCATCCGGTACCATTCCGATGATGATTTATTACGGCGTCCAGATCGTAAACCCGAAATTCATGCTGGTTACCGCGTTCCTGATCGAGGCAGTGGTTTCGGTTGTTACCGGTACCTCCTGGGGTTCCGTTGCAACCATGGGTGTTGCCCTGATGGGAATCGCAAGCGCCCTTGGCGTATCCCTTCCGGCTACTGCAGGCGCCTGCATCGCAGGTTCCTACTTTGGTGACAAGATGTCTCCGCTGTCCGATACCACAAACCTGGCTCCGATCGCGGCAGGCAGCACACTGTATGAGCATATCGGACATATGTTCTACACCACTGTCCCAGCAACCATCGTTTCCCTGGTGGTATATGCCATTGTTGGTATGAACGCAGATGTAAGCGCAGATATTACTTCTGACACCGTTACTACTTTATTAAGCCAGCTTTCTTCCATGTACAGCTGGAACCTGCTGATCATCATTCCGGTAGTGATCGTGCTGGGCGGCTCCCTGCTTCAGAAGCCAACCATTCCGGTTATGCTTCTTTCTACTTTTGTAGCAGGCTTGGAGAGTGTCTTCATTCAGCACGTAGCGTTAGGAGATGTGTTAAAGGCAACCGTAAACGGTTTTGATGTATCCATGATCCACCGTGCAGGATTTGACACCGAGACCTGTTCCGAGGCCGTAACCAAGCTGTTAAACCGCGGCGGTATGAACGGCATTATGAGCACCACACTTCTGGTATTCTGCGCATTCTGCTTCGCAGGTATCATGAGCCGGGCTGGCTGTCTGGATGTGGTACTCCAGAAGATCTTAAGCGTGGCAAAGAGTACCGGTGCGCTGATCACCGCAACCGTTGCAGCCTGCATTACCATGGCACTGACCACCGGTAACTCTTACCTTGCCATTCTGATTCCGGGCGAGATGTTCCGTGACGCTTACAAAGAGCGCGGGCTTGCGGCAAAGAACCTGTCCAGAACCCTTGAGGATGCCGGTACCGTAGTTGTACCGCTGATCCCGTGGTCCGCAGCAGGTGCTTACATGGCTTCCACCCTTGGCGTAGAGACTTTGGATTACCTTCCATGGGCAATCCTGTGCTACACCGGCTGGATTTTTGCAATCATCTGGGGCTTTACCGGATTTGGTATTGCCAAGCTCGATGATGAGAAGAAAAAGGAGAACTAAATACGATGTCCAGAGTGCTTTTGATTAAAAACGCGAATCTGTATGATCCGGATCCAAAAGGAATCCGTGATATCCTGATCGTAGATGAAAAAGTATTTTCTGTGGCAGAACACATCGATCCACCGGAACTTTCTGCTCCGGTGGAAGTTGTTTCTGCAGATGGAAAAATGGTAATTCCTGGTTATGTGGACCAGCATGTTCATGTGATTGGCGGGGGCGGCGCAAAGCTTCTGGTTACACGGCTTTCTTCCCTGCATGAGGAAGTGCGTGATGCTGTAAAGGCAGGGGTTCCGGTGGAAAAAGCCATCCGCATCTGCGGGGAGAACCCGGCCAGAGCCAACGGATTATTCCCGAAAAAGGGCTGCATCCGTCCGGGCAGCGACGCGGATCTTGTGATCCTGGATGAGGAATTTCTGGTAGATACGGTATTTGTCCGTGGACAGAAAATGGTGGAGTATGGAAAAGCACTGGTAAAAGGCACCTTTGAGACAGACTGACAGAAGCTTTGAAATAGAAAAGCGGAAAAGAAAGAGACAGGAGAATTGACATTATGATCAAGTTACTGAAAAACGCGAATGTGTACGCACCGGAGAAACTGGGAAAGAAAGATATCCTTATTGAGGGGGAAAAAATCCTTCTGATGCAGGATACTATTGAGGGATATGAGGGACTTCCGGGAGTGGAAACCTATGATCTGGAGGGAAAGACCGTTGTTCCGGCTTACATTGACATGCACGTGCATATCACAGGCGGCGGCGGAGAGCAGGGGCCGGCATCCCGTGTACCGGAATCCCAGCTCAGTGAATTCTTCAAAAATGGTATTACCACGGTAGTCGGACTTCTGGGAACCGATGGCGTAACCCGCAGTGTGGAAAATCTGGTCGCAAAAGCTCGCGCCCTGACCGAAGAGGGCATGACCGTGTACACTCTGACCAGTTCCTATGGTTACCCGCCGACCACCCTGACCGGAAGTGTAGAGCGCGATATCATCCTGGTTCCACCGATGATCGGTGTGAAGGTAGCGGTATCGGACCACAGAAGCTCCAACCCAGGCGGAGAAGAGCTGATCGCGCTGGCTACTGCAGCGCGCAGAGCCGGCTTACTCAGCAATACCCCTGGCCTGGTAACCATGCACATGGGTGACGGAGAGGGAAGACTGGATCCGATTTTCTATGTGCTGGATCATTCCGACGTTCCAGCCAAGAACCTGCTGCCGACCCACATCTTACGCAATCCTGGACTGATTGATGCCGGCGCGGATCTGGTGCGCCGTGGCGGCTACATTGACTGCACCGCCGGCGCCGATGATGTGGAGGTCGAATCCGATGCTCTGAAGCTCTATGAGCTGTTGCACCGCGAAGATGTGAGCCTGGATCATGTAACCATGTCCAGTGACGCGTTCGGAAGCCAGCCGCGCTTCAACGAAGAGGGCGAGTGCATTGGCCTGACCTACGCGTCCCCGAAGTATCTGCACCGTACCATCCAGATCCTGGTAAGAGAGGGCATGCCGCTGGAGGATGCCTTACAGCTTCTGACCAGCACTCCGGCCGTACTCCTTGGCAAAGAAGGAATCAAGGGCTGTGTAGCGGAAGGCGCAGACGCAGACCTTCTGGTACTGGATGAGAATCTCAACATCAACAGCCTGTTTGCCCGCGGCAAGGTCGCTGTGTGGGAGCAGGAAGTGAAGATGAAGGGCAGATTCGAGCAGTAAGGAAAAACATACAGGAGAAGGACTGTGATTGACTTATTGGTGGTGCTTCTGCTTATGGTGGTACCGGTACAGTTCCTGGTGTTATCATTGGTGCACTTCTGATGGGTGTTCTGAATCTTGGCATGAGTATCATGGGTATTGACCAGAATATCCAGAAGGTTGTTAAAGGTATGGTTCTTCTGGCAGCGGTTATCTTCGATGTTGTCAGCAAGAGAAAATCTTTTATCGTAAAATAATAATAGTCAGCGAATCAGGACAGCAGGTTTTCGGAGTGATCCGGAACCTGCTGTTTTTGGGTGTATATACTGTTGTTTTATGTGAGGTTATTTTGTCGGTTTTCGTGGTTTTATGGGGGATGTGCTTGTTTTTAGGAGAACGTTATATTATAATAAGGGCAAGTGACAGAAAATACGAAATTATGTTGTCGGGAGGCTGTAATGGGAAATACAGTAACGATCTGTTTTGCAAATAATAAGGGCGGCAGCGGAAAGTCCACCAGCTGTTCCAATGTGGGAGCGGCACTGGCCGGCATGGGTAAGAAGGTACTGATGGTAGACGGTGATATGCAGCTGAATCTTTCCCTTTCTTTTTTTTCGGAGGAAGAAGTGCTTGAGATGGCAGCAGGGGAAAAGAATCTCTACTATGCTATCGGTCATCAGTCGGATCTCAGCGATTTTATCGTGCATACGAAGTATGAGAATCTGGATCTGGTTCCGTCGTCTACGCTGATGAGCTCCGTGGAATATGAGCTTTTTACAAAATGGCAGAGAGAGTTTATCCTGCGGAAATGTCTGCAGAAGGTTAAAGATTCCGGAGTGTACGATTACATTCTCATTGATGCACCGCCTACTCTTGGCGGCTGGGTGATGAATATTTTATGTGCATCCGATTATGTTCTTGTTCCGGTAGAGGCAAGTCCGTGGGGTATGTTTGGTCTTGCAAATATGTTTGATTTCCTCAATGAAGTCAGGGAGATCGCTCCGGATTTAAAGGTTTTGGGAATCGTAGTAACCAAGGCAGATGCCAGAAAGAATTATTTCAAACAGACTATGGAAACACTGAAAGAAATGGAAGGAATCTATCTTTTCGAATCTTTTATCCGTGTAGACAGCTCCATCGAATGGTCCCAGGACAGCAGTGAACCAGTTGTGGAGTTCAAAAAAAGCAGCCGCAGCGCAAAAGAGTACATAGCATTGGCAGAGGAGGTAATGAATCGTGTCAGTAGGTAAAGCAAGCATCGCAAGAGCAGTAAATGCAGAAAAAGCATCCAAAACAGAAACAAAAACAGAGGTAAAAGAGGCTGAGGTTAAAGCAGCAGAGAAGCCGTCAGAGGTAAAAGCTGAAACAGCTGAAAAAGCGGCAGAAAAAACTACAGCAAAGAAAACAGCAGCCAAAGCTCCTGCAAAGAAGACCACAGCAAAGAAAGCAGCCGCAACAAAAACAACAGCAAAGAAAACCACTACCAGAAAAACAACAGCACGTAAAACCGCAGCAAAGAAAACAGCTGCAGCAGAAACAACAGGAACTGTAGCCCAGAACGTGATCAGCGGAGGAAACGCCGACGAACTCCAGGCCAAATTCCTCACCCCAAAGAAAGATGAGCCGGACAACAACCAGCCAGTAGGAATTAAAGACGAGCTTCCGGTTTATCTGCTGTAATCTTTGATTGAATTTTTTGAAAAGATAGTAATTGACAAATAAAAAGACTGCTATATATCTATATCACTATTGATAAGGTATACAGCAGCCTTTTATTTTGCCCTATAAAAATCTCAGTGGGACAGCGAAGCGCCTCCCTCGTATCTTTCTACATATTGTAATATGCAGCATACAATCCATTCTTCTCAAGCAGTTCAGCATGAGTGCCTCTTTCGGCGATACCCTCCTCCGTGATCACAATGATCTCATCCGCATCACGGATCGTAGAAAGCCGGTGCGCGATCGTAATGGTAGTACGATTTTTTGAAAGCTCCTCCAGACTCTTCTGGATCCAACGTTCGCTTTCGTTATCCAGAGCGCTGGTGGCCTCATCCAGGATCAGGATCGGAGGATTCTTAAGGAATACACGTGCAATGGAGATCCGCTGCTTCTGTCCACCGGAAAGGCGTGTGCCACGTTCTCCGACATAAGTGTCGTATTTATCCGGAAGCTCCATGATAAAGTCATGGATACTCGCACATTTGGCGGCTTTGATGATCTCTTCATCGGAAGCTCCGGGCTTTCCGTAGGCAATATTATCCTTGATGGTTCCATCAAAAAGATAGACATCCTGCTGTACCATACCGATCTGGCTTCGAAGGCTCTTAAGAGTCAGCCCGCGGATATCCTTTCCGTCTACAGTAATGGAACCGCCGGTCACATCATAAAATCTGGGCAGGAGAGAGCAGATCGTGGTTTTTCCGCTTCCGGAAGGTCCCACCAGGGCAATGGATTTTCCAGCCGGGATATCAATAGAGATATCGGAAAGCACAGGAGTTTCATCATCGCTATAATGAAAAGAAACATGGTCGTAACGCACATGTCCTTTCACGTCCGTAAGCTCCGCAGCGTTGTATGCATCCCTGATCTCGGATTCTGTTTCCATTACATCCAGGAAACGGCGGAAACCGGAAAGACCCTTCTGCATCATTTCCACAAGTTCCACCAGGATCTGGATGGGGCTGATAAAGATTCCGATATACAGGGCATACATGGCAAGATCTGCAGTCTGCATTTCACCCTGAGCGATCAGATAGCCGCCGTAAACAAGAGTTACCAGGTACATCATGCCCTGGAAGAAAAGATTGGAACTCATGAAGCTTCCCATGCAGTGATAATTATCTCTTTTGGAAACAAGGAACGCTTCATTGCTTTTCTTAAATTTGGCACGTTCGATGTCCTCGTTTGCGAAGGACTGCACCACGCGGATTCCGGAAAGCGTATCCTGAAGACTGGCATTTACATCTCCGATCTTACGACGGTTTTCCATGAAGGTTTCCTGCATTTTTGCATTCTGGCGGAAGGAAAACACAAACATTACGATCACCAGGAGGATCAGCGGCAGTGCAAGCTTCTTGTTGATAAAGACCAAGAAGATAAAAGCACCGACGATCTTTACCAGAGAGATAAAAAGATTCTCAGGACCATGATGTGCAAACTCGGAAATGTCAAAAAGGTCACTGACCAGCTTGCTCATCATCTGACCGGAATTATTCCTGCTGTAATAGGAAAAAGACAGCTCCTGGTAATGGTCAAAAAGCTCCCGGCGCATATCACGTTCCATCTTTGCACCCATCATATGTCCCTGATAGGTTACATAATATTTGCAGAGACTCTGCACAATGTACATAACAAAAAGAGAAGCTGCAATCACAGGGAGGGCATGAAGAATAATATCCTTATCCTGTGTAAAGAGAGTTTTTGTCATAGTACGAAGAATCTGGGGATAAGCAAGATCTACCAGACTGATAACGGCTGCACAGATCAGGTCAATAAAAAAGACCGCTTTGTACGGGCCGTAGTAGTGGATGAATTTCTTGATGGTATTCATCGGAAAAGTACCTCCGTTTTTATGAAATGTATAGTGTTGTCTGGGCAAAAAACATTGCTGCCGGACATTCTATGTTCATCTTATCATAAGTAAGAATAAAGTCAAGATAAGTGAATTTCAGGTCTGTTTCGTTTTTGCATACTTTCTGAGAATAGAAGCTATATGGCTGCTGTTCACAGGGAATATTCCGCGAGGGATTGCTGGCAACGGAGCGGATCGTGATATGAGGAGATATCTTTTTGGGAAAAAATCAAATTACTCCTTGACACAGAAGAACAAAACCCGTATAGTGTATTTCAGATTTGGTGTGTAACTGATAAGCAGGCATTAACCAGTCATAAATGTTATTATTTTTATTTGACGTTTATGGGGGGTGGTGTCTTTTTTTGTTGCCCACTTAAAAGATTCCCGCTCCAAAACGTCGAAAGAAAAGGAGAGAAAACATGAAAGACAAGATTTTCGGAGTTTTGCAGCGAGTGGGACGTTCCTTTATGCTTCCCATAGCAATCCTTCCTGTGGCAGGCCTGCTTCTTGGATTCGGCAGTTCCTTCACAAATGAAACAACCATTGCAACCTACGGACTTCAGAAGATTCTGGGAGACGGAACAATTTTACATGCACTCCTGATCATTATGAACAAAGTCGGAAGCGCGGTATTTGATAACCTGCCGCTGATCTTTGCAGTAGGTGTGGCCATCGGTATGGCAAAAAAAGAGAAAGAGGTAGCAGCTCTTTCTGCACTGATCGCTTACTTCGTTATGAATGTAGCCATCAATGGTATGCTGGTAGTAAATGGTAAGATCACAGCAGACGGACAGATCGCAAAAAGCGTTCTGGAAGGTACTGTAACCTCTGTCTGCGGCATCCAGTCCTTACAGATGGGTGTGTTTGGCGGTATCATCGTCGGCCTTGGTGTTGCAGCTTTGCACAACCGTTTTCATAAGATCGTGCTTCCAAACGCACTTTCCTTCTTCGGTGGTTCCAGATTTGTGCCCATCATTTCCACCATTGTATATATGTTTGTGGGAATCCTGATGTATTTCGTATGGCCGGCAGTCCAGAACGGTATTTATGCTCTGGGTGGTCTTGTAACAGGCAGCGGCTATATCGGAACTCTGATCTTCGGTATTATCAAACGTGCGCTGATCCCCTTCGGACTTCATCACGTATTTTATATGCCATTCTGGCAGACAGCCGTTGGCGGGACTATGGAGGTTGCAGGCCAGATGGTACAGGGCGGACAGAACATCTTTTTCGCCCAGCTTGCAGATTCCGCAAATGTAGCGCATTTCAGTGCTGATGCAACAAGATATTTTTCCGGAGAGTTCATTTTCATGATCTTCGGTCTTCCGGGAGCAGCTCTTGCCATGTACCGCTGTGCAAAGCCTGAGAAGAAAAAAGCAGCAGGCGGACTTCTTCTTTCCGCAGCCCTTGCATGTATGCTTACAGGAATCACAGAGCCACTGGAGTTCTCTTTCCTGTTTGTAGCTCCTGCATTGTTTGCGGTACAGGTTGTTCTTGCAGGTGCGGCTTATATGATCGCACATATGCTGAACATTGCAGTAGGACTTACCTTTTCCGGCGGTTTCCTTGATCTGTTCCTGTTCGGGATCCTTCAGGGAAATGCAAAGACAAGCTGGTTCAGGATTATCCCGGTAGGTATCATTTACTTTATTCTCTATTATGTGATTTTCACCTTCCTGATCAAAAAGTTCAACTTTAAGACTCCGGGACGTGAGGATGACGACACAGAAACAAAGCTTTATACAAAAGCAGATGTAAACGCAAGAAAAGAAGCCGGAAAAGCCGGTGAAGCAGCAGGAAGCACATCCGCAGATCCGGTAAGTGAAGCCATCACAGCCGGTCTTGGCGGAAAGAAAAACATCAGTGATGTGGACTGCTGTGCAACAAGACTCCGTATCACCGTCCATGACGCAGCAAGAGTCAACGACGATATTTTGAAAACAACAGGTTCCAGAGGAATCGTGAAAAAAGGCCAGGGTGTCCAGATCATCTACGGTCCGCAGGTAACTGTGATCAAATCCAAGCTGGAGGATTATCTGGAGACAGCGCCGAATGAATATTTTGAAGGTGCAAATGAGAAAGAAACAGACAATGCGGAAAATCAGGATCAGTCTGATACAGAGCGTACAGCAGAAAGTACAGGTGAGGCTGCTCAGAACACAGCTCCGACATTCGAAGCCAGCACGCAGCCGGAGAAAAAGGTTCTCAGAACAGCGATTGTCTACAGCCCGGTAACCGGTATCGCTGCAGACCTTTCCACAGCGCCGGATGAAGGCTTTGCGGAAGGAATGATGGGAGAGGGTGCTGTAGTCACACCGAAGGACCCGGTGATCTGTGCTCCGGAAGACGGCGAGGTAGAGTTTATTTTTGACACAAAGCATGCCATCGGATTCCAGACAGATACAGATCTTCCTATGCTCCTCCATATCGGCATTGACACTGTAAAGCTGGAAGGAAAAGGCTTCGAGATTCTGGTAGAGCAGGGACAGCATGTAAAAAAAGGCGAGCCGTTGATGAAGATTGACATCCCATATCTTACAGAAAACGCTCCGTCCTTATGTTCTCCGATCCTTTGCACAGAGATCGAGGATGATCAGAGAGTACGCCTTCTTGCCAATGGAGAGATCAAGGCGGGAGAGCCGCTGTTCGCAGTAGAGACTGTGGAAGAATAGGAAATTTTTCAGCAATAATATAGAAGATTGGTTTTGTGAAAAGCGCGCCTAATGCCCGGGCGCGCTTTTCCTGTGGCAAAGAAAATAACTGTCTGTCAGAAGGGCTTTACACAAAAGAAAGATTCTGTTACGATAAAGAAAATCAACAGCTGCAGACAAAAATGTCGACTGAAAATCCGGGGCAGACAGTGGTGGAATGTGGAAAAGCAGCAGGATATATAAAAATGGTGGGGAAAAAGATGTACAGAGTGAGCAAGGTATTAAACAATAACGGCATCATTGCCATAAATATGGAAGAAAACCAGGAATATGTACTTCTGGGAAAAGGTGTGGGATTTGGAAAGAAGGTCAGCCAGCGTTTTGAGGCTCCGGCAGACTGTACCCTTTACAGGCTGGCTCAGGAGACAGAACGTGGCTCAGCAAAAGAACTGGCAAAGAGCGTAGCACCGGAATTTCTGGAGATCGCAGATGAGATATTGAGAGAAGCTGAGAAGACTTTTGGGAATACCATAGACAGAAGGATCCTGTTTCCCCTTGCTGATCATATTTCCTTTGCAGTGGGACGTATCCGGAATCATGAGCAGATCAGCAATCCTCTGACTGAGGATATCAAGGTGCTTTTTTACAGCGAATTCAAGGTGGCGGAGGTATTGAAGAAGATCCTGAAGGAGCGGATGGATATTGAGATCGACGAGCATGAGGTGGGATATGTGGCACTTCATATTCACTCAGCACTTGGAGATGAAAAGGTGTCTGTTGCCATGCAGACAGCAAGAACGGTACGGGAATGTATCGCCATGATCGAGATGGCCACAGGAAGAAAGATCGATGTGATCTCCCTGTCCTACAACCGTATGATGAACCATATCAAATATATGGTAGCCCGTGTCTCCACAGGGGAGACACTGAAGCTGGATATGAATGAATATATAGAAGAAAAATATCCGGAATCCTACAGGATCGCAGAGGATGTCTGCGAGAGCCTGGGCAAAAGCCTGGGTAAAGAGCTGGATCCTATTGAAATTGGTTATCTTGCCATGCATATTGAGAGGACAGTGGAACAATAAGCATAAATGGCTGATCAGTCTCAGAGATTTACACAATAAATTCAATGGCTTTTTTGACAGCAGTACTCATGGCAGTACTGCTGTTTGTGACTAAGCAGACTTCCCTCTGGGGGAGCGGCTCTTTAAGCTGAAGGGCAAAAATCTTCCCGTCATTGATCACTTCCCGGGCAAGGGGTTCCGGGTAAAAGCCGATTCCCAGATTGTGGACGATCATGGGAAGGACCTGGTCTGTAGTTGCTGCCTCGATGTCAGGATGAAAAGAAACACGGTTTTCCATAAAGTAATTCATATACATTTCTCTAGTGCTGGTCCCTTCCGCAAGACCTACAAAGGGCAGATCCTGAAGCTCATGGATGCTGATAGGGGCAGTGGTCAGATCCTTATATTTGCTTCCGCATACAAGAATCTCCCGGTAACGCAGGAGACTTTTTTTCTGTAAAGGCTTGCGGATGGAGATCGGAGTGGTGACAATAGCGAAATCCACCGCATAATTTTTCAGTGCCTGTACTGCCTGAGGAGTAGAATGGTTAAAGAGGCGCAGGCGAACATGGGGATATTGCTCGCGGAACAGCTCCAGCTTTTCCAGAAGGATCAGACGCAGGGCATTTTCGCTGGCGCCGATGGAAACCAGACCATGCTCCAGCTCTCCGTTCTGGCGGATTTCCTCCTCGCCGATGGACAGCTGCTCAAAAGCCAGGGCAACGTGTTCATAAAGCTGGCGGCCTTCCGGTGTAAGTGCGATTCCTTTGTTGGAGCGGAGAAAGAGCGTACATTTCAGCTCCTGCTCCAGGTTGTTCATACAACGGGTGATATTTGGCTGGTTGTTGTGAAGAGCTCTTGCTGCCTTGGTAAAGCTCTTATACTGGGCTACATAATAAAAGATCCGGTAGTAGTCGTAAGTGATCATGTATTGTCTCCATCCTGTAATATGATTTTAATATGTTTACGATATTAATAATACTTTTTACATTTGCTTCTGAGCAAACTATAATACACCCGAGGAAAAAAATCAATGACAGGAGTGATTTAGAGTGGTTTCAGGAGGCGGAAAGCTGCAAAATGCGGACCGGCAGATGTCAGAAGCTTTTATCACAAGTGTATTTCTGGCAATGTCCGGCGGATTTCAGGATGCCTACACATACTTTACAAGAGATGAGGTGTTTTCCAACGCCCAGACAGGCAACGTGGTTCTGATGAGCCATAATTTTATGACAGGACAGTGGGGAGACGGTTTAAGGTATCTGTTTCCTGTTTTAGCCTTTGCCATTGGTGTTGTAGCGGCGGAGCGAATCCAGAATACCTTTAAATATGCAAAAAAACTTCACTGGAGGCAGATGATCCTGCTGATCGAGATCCTGATCCTTTTTGTGGTGGGATTTATGCCGGGAGAATTGGATATGCTGGCAACCGTACTGGTATCCTTTTCCTGCGCCATGCAGGTACAGACCTTCCGGAAGGTGGGCGGTTATTCCTATGCAAGCACTATGTGCATCGGAAATTTACGAAGCGGCACGGCGGCGTTGTCCGTGTATTGTCGTGAAAAACGTCCGGAACAGCTGAAGCAGGCTCTTTATTATTTCGGAATAATTTTCTTTTTTGCCATTGGAGCCGGTGGCGGAGGAAATCTGTCCATGAGGCTGGGGATCCCGGCAATCTGGGTATCGGATGTTTTGCTTCTGATCAGCTTTATTCTGATGTTTTCCAGTAAACATAGAGATTAGAAAGGGTGAGGAATTGTGGAAAACAGCACATTATTCCCAAGAGAGGAAAAGGCGGAGCTTTTATTTGAAAAGATCCTGAAGGATCCGGAGGCGTGCAGACGGCTGACGGAGACCTTCTATGAATCCATGGATGCGGATACAGACATAGAATGCGGATATCTTCCTCCGGAAAAATTCGCCTATGCATTGCTGGACGCATATAAAAACCGTGATCTGACAGCTCTCCTTATGGCAATCTGCCAGAACAGTATGTTTGATCTTCTGCGAAATTCTTTTCTGGCACCGTTCAGGTTCAATGCAGATGGACAGGAGAATCCGGTGTTTCTCACAGATGAAAAAGGAAATTTTCTGCGGGAAAAGGGAATTCATGTAAGTGATAGGGATTACGACCGGTTCCGCAGGATATACAGGGAGAAGCAGGGCGTAAAGATGTATCTGGCGTATGGCTACCGGAAGCGACATGCCTATGATGAAGCTACCATGGAAGTAGAAGAGTACAAAATGGGCGAACATATCGGTGTGCTGCTGGTGTATGAGCTTCCGGACAGCGTAAGGGAAAAGGAAACGGAGGCACAGGCCTATGCGGCTGTATGGGATATCATGATGGCAATTCAGAAGAAGCTTCCAAGAGCCTTTGTATATTATGGGCAGGATTCTGTGGAGGATGGTGGAAAACGTTATGACGGACTGGGCGTTTTTCTCCCCATCCATAAATTTGCGGACCGCTTGGAAAAAATGATCGGGATCGCGGATGAGATCGTAATGAAATAGAATGTACAAAAAAGGACTGCTTTTGTATTGCTCCGGTTATCAGAAGGATAGCTGATGACCGGAAGCTACAGAAAGCAGTCCTTTTTGTATGCCAATTAGGTGCAGTAGCGGAACATTTTGTCCGTAAGGATCCTGGCGAAAATAAGGCCCAGGGGAAGAGCAACGATGATCAGGATCGCAGTTGCAAACCAGGAGGCGGAAACATTCAGAGACATGATCCCCAGATTGTAGATCGCCCGGTAGAGATAAAGTCCGGGAACCATGATCACAATGGATGGCACGGTAATGGAAATCCTGGGATATCCCACTTTGGTTTTAATGAGGGAGGCCAGAAGTCCGGCTGTCAGTGCTCCGAAAAAAGCCGCGGCAGCAGGTGGGAAACCGGCAAGATCAACAAGCTCCAGACGTAAAGTGTTGGACAGTGCGCCGATGAAGGCGGCAGCTGCGGCTAGACGGACAGGGCTGTTGAACATGACCGAAAAGCCGAATACCCCGCAGAAGCTTGCCAGAAGCCGGAACAGGATCCTCTGAGCTGCCGAAAGCTCCAGAGGCAGGAAATCCACAGGCTTCAGATGAAGAAGCAGTGCCATCAGCCAGGCAGAGACAGCAGCCACCATTACAACAATAATGGCGTAGGCCAGTCGTTCCAGACCGGAACGCATATCCAGCTTGGCAAGGTCGATCCCGCTTGTGATAAACGGAAAGCCCGGAATGATAAACAGCATGGAACAGATGTATCCGGCCTCATGCTGGACGGAAATGTGGAACAGAAGCTCTGCCAGCTTCAGGAAGCCTGCATATACAAGACAGGCTGAGGAAACAGAAACTGCAATGCACATAAACAGAGTAAAATGATGCTTGCCAAGCTTGCAGCGGATGGCGTTTCCGATGCCTGCGCCTGCAAAAGCCAGGATCATTTCCAGCGGGCCACCGCCCAGAAGAAAAGTAAATGCACCACAGGCCAGTGCAGAAGCCAGTCCCAGGGCGGCAGGGGAATAAAGCCCGTGGATCCGCTCGATCTCATCTAACTGACTGTGCAGTGCTTCACCGCTCATATGGATACCCTCCGCAGGAAAATCACTGACAAAATGTTCCAGCCTGTTCAGTCTGGAAGTATTTACGCCGGTGGTAGTCAGACTAAGTGCATGGGAAAAACTGCTCTCACCGTCAAAGCAGGTGTAGCTTATGGACATCAGTCCGATATCTGCGGAGCAGGTGATACCAAGTGCTTCTGACAATGTATTCATGGAACTCCGTACCCGCCAAGCACCGGTCCCACAGGAGAGAAGCATCATGCCTGTACGGCCGATCAGGGAAGCTTTTTCGGAAAGAGAAGCTTCTGTAATGGGCTGGCTGTTCCTGGTACTTACGTAGTTGTGCCAAGGGATTTCCATATGATTACGTTTGATCAGAATATCTGACATAGAAATCACTTCTTTCTATATATTAAAATCATATAGTTACTATTATAAATATATATAATAACTATAATCAGATATATTGTAGCCATTATTCTGAAAAAGTCAAGTATAGATGGAGTAAAATCTGACAGTACCAAAACGTCACTGTTAAAGATTTATCATTTTTTTGCGGAAAATGAATTTTTTTGGTTGCTTTTACGTACAATTTATGTATAATTGTGGATAGGGATGTTGGAATGACCAATTCCTATGGCAGGATGACGAGAACCTGCAAGAGTAGGTGGCTATCATAATTACTATTAAAGAAGAGAGGTAAATGTTAAGATGGCAAAAATCGATTTAACAAAGTATGGTATTACCGGAACAACTGAGATCGTGTACAATCCTTCTTACGAGACATTATTCGAGGAAGAGACCAAACCAGAGCTTGAGGGATTTGAGAAAGGTCAGGTCAGCGAGCTTGGTGCTGTCAACGTAATGACAGGTATCTACACAGGACGTTCCCCTAAAGACAAATATATCGTTATGGATGAGAACTCCAAAGACACAGTTTGGTGGACATCCGATGAGTACAAAAACGATAACCATCCGGCAACTCAGGAAGCATGGGCTGCAGTTAAAGATCTTGCTAAGAAAGAGCTTTCCAACAAGAGACTTTTCGTAGTAGATGCATTCTGCGGAGCTAACAAAGACACACGTATGGCTATCCGTTTCATCGTTGAGGTTGCATGGCAGGCACACTTCGTAACAAACATGTTCATTCAGCCGACAGCTGAGGAGCTTGAGAACTTTGAGCCTGATTTCGTTGTTTACAACGCATCCAAGGCTAAAGTTGAGAACTACAA
>ERZ857969.2267-NODE-2267-length-22587-cov-3.300018_pt1 | contig 22587 bp, 38 predicted proteins | sample MGYA00519864_ERZ857969 | MGnify/ENA primary metagenome ERZ857969 (study PRJEB31778, sample SAMEA3449382) | human gut metagenome | biome: human gut; feature: human-associated habitat; material: faeces | place: United Kingdom | collected 2010/2012 ... | reverse complement strand
CGTTTGTATGAGTTGATAGAAATGTTTATGAAAAACAGATTTATTGACAGTGCCGATGAAGATGCCGTAAGAGAATATGAAAAAAGTTTGGGTATATCAGAAATCGGCAATACCCTTGAGGCACGAAAGAGCCTTATTAAAATAAGAATGAGAGGGTCGCAAACCTCAACAAAGGCGAATTTGCGGGCGGTAATTGAGAGTTACGGTGTATTGGTTGATATAACCGAAGATATTAAGAATTACAGTTTTACTGTGACTTTTCATCAACCCGATGTACCTGAGATCATAATTAGGAATATTATTGAGGATTTGAAACCCGCTCATCTGTCTGTAACATATTCGTATGAATATACAGGGACATTTGAATTTGCTGAAAGTGAAAATGAATATAATATCGGAGTCGGATTTGCCGATGGCAATGGTCATGGCGGATATTTGGGAAATATTTAAGGAGGGAATTGTATGAATTTTAATAATAAATTGCCCGAGTGGAAGAATAGCGGTACAGAACCGAGTGACAGTCTAAAAAACGACGGATTTAAAGCCGGATATAAACCGTCGGCAAATGTTTTTAATTGGTTTTGGAGTTTGGTAAGTAAGTGCATTACTGAAATTCAGTCAAAACTGTCAAACGAAGAAACCGCAAGAACAGAGGCGGATAAGAATTTGCAACAACCGACATTTACAGAGGCAAGCACACGAGTTAATATAACTTCCGGTGAAACGCTGAGTACATTGTTCGGCAAAATAAAAAAGTTTTTCACTGACCTAAAAACAGTGGCGTTTACAGGTTCATATACTGACCTATCAAACAAGCCTACATCAATGCAAAATCCTAATTCATTGACACTGACAATGAACGGTTCATCATCAAGCTATAACGGTGCATCGTCGGCGAGTAAGTCGTGGTATGCACCAACGAGTGTGGGAACGGCAGGGTATAATTTGATTAGTAATGGTAGTGGTGCTCCTGTATGGCAACAACCACCTTATGCGGTATGCAATACAAGTGGAAGTACAGTAGCAAAAACAGTTTCCATAACGAATTTTAAACTTGTTACAGGTGTGCGTGTGTTTATCAAATTTACATATGCACACGACTCAACAACAAAAGCCACTCTAAATGTAAATAATACAGGTGCTAAAAGTATCAGATACAAGGGGTACGGTGTTTTTAAGGGTTATAATGGTGGTGGTAGCAACTCCACAGACAAACAATACCCAAATACTTGGGAAGCAGGTGAAATTGTTGAATTTATATATGACGGTACAGAATGGGTAAGTATCCTCGAAAAAAGAAAAATCGACCACAGCAATATAGTAGTAGGTACAATTAATGTTGACGGTTACAGAATACCTCCTTCAATAAATGATGTTGATTTTATGTGTGGAATTGACGGAAAGTCTGATGTTGAGGTAATACAAGAGGCTATAAATGCTTCGAGAAATGGTTCGAGGATAATTTTAAAAAGAGGTAAATATTCAATAGACGCTCCTATTTATATGTGCGGAGGTAATCACGCTGATAAGCTGTTTGGTGAGCAAGCAACTGATGTACCTAAATTAAATTTTAGTAATAATGGTATCATAACTTCACGGAGCAGTTCTTCTGACTCAAAAGTGTCTTATCCATTATATTTTGAGAATATTTCAATGGAGCTAACGCCACAATTATGTATTGAGGCGACTAATATATATTTCGATAATACGTATTCAAGATTAGATGTTACCACAGTACAGAATTTGGGAAGTACACCTATTAAGTCATCTGGTTTGTTTAAAGTGAAAAATGGGAGTAGTATTGACCTTTGGATTAGAAGTAGCTCAAGTTATATATGTTATTGTGGTATTGATTGTACCAAAATAGAGATAGATGACAGCTCTATATCATTGCAGAATGAGTGTTCGTCAACGCAAGGTGCAGGTGGTGATGATTTAAACTTTATTTATAACACTGACGCAACAGGATATATACGAAATAGTAAACTAACGGGACAAGGTAATGGTAGAACAAATTTTATAAACGGGAAAGTGACTATTGATGAGTGCGATATTACCCTGAAAAATAGAAATCATTCATTATGTCACTACACCACAGACACAGAGCAAAAGTTATGTTCATTAAGAGATTGCACTATCAATTATACAGCAAGTACATATTTGACTTTTGGTAAAATTGAGGGGTGTTTTTTCATAAATAAGGTTACTGCTGTTAGTTCGTCCGAGAATAACAAGCTTCAAATACTTTGCCCAACTCAAATGATAGGAAATACTTTTATTGGACGTTCTGAAATGAATTTTAATTCAAATAAAGTACAGTTTATAGGCAATGCAATGCAGTATTCACAATCCTATACATCATTTCCGACAGGAAGTGTTAATACAGGAACAATGATTACGGGATAAGGAGGACATAATGGATATAATTGATAATTTTTCGATAATAAATAATCAAATATGTTTAAATAGCTATAAATTAGTTATACGTCACTACAAAGATATTGACAAAAAAGAGTTTGTAGATAAAGACTATTATGTAAATGATGATAGGTTAATTGAGTTAGAAACTCAAATTATACCAAAACACCAACTTTTGGAACTTATATCAAAGGTAAAGCTTGATAATGAACAGTATTCCTATATGAGTGGTCTTGAAGTAAAAACGCAAGATTTTAACAAAGAAATTAATGAAATTGCTTCATATGGTAGTAAAGAAGCATATGAAGCGTCTTTGCCACAAGCACAGGATGAATTTAATCTTGATATGGACTACAGAATGTCTAAGATGGAATTAGGATTATAAAGAGGAGGAAATATCAATGACATATGGATATTGTAAAAAAATAATTGCAAGCGGTAGATATGATAAGAATTCGATGAAGGATAAACTTGACGTGTTTCTTCTTGCAGAACGTATTACTGATGATGAATACAAAGAATTAATGCAAATGATGGAGGGTTAATTTATGGATAAGATTTTTAATTGGACAAGTACGGTTATTGGAATTGTGGGCGGATTTTTCGCCGCAATATTCGGTCAATGGGATAGTATTCTGTGGGCGTTGTTAGTGATAATGGTGTTGGACTATTTGACGGGTATTATCAAGGCGGTTTACACAAAAACAATGTCAAGTGAGATTGGGTTTAAAGGATTACTCAAAAAGATTACTATATTAATTATAGTAGCGTTATCAAACGTCCTGCAACAGATTACAGGTGATAACGTTGCAATTCGTGAGATTGTGATTATGTTTTACATAGCGAATGAGGGAATAAGTGTGTTGGAGAATGTGGCAGTGATTTATCCGCGAATGCCGCAAAAGTTGAAAGATATATTGTTGCAATTACGTGGCGAAGATGATACGGAGGAATAAGTATGGATATTCAAATCAAACAGGGTCCGCAGTGCCACACGTCTAATTGCTACACATACAGGAATGGCGATATTAAATATATCGTCATTCATTTTACGTCAAATAACGGCGATACGGCATTGAACAACTGCAATTATTTCAGCGGCGCAAATCGTGGTGCGTCTGCACATTATTTTATCGGTGATGACGGTATATATCAATCTGTACCCGATAAATGGGCGGCGTGGGCGGTCGGTGGTACAAAAATTTACAAACACTCGTATTGCAGGAATATGAACAGTATTTCGATAGAAATGTGTAGCCGTGTCGGCGCGGACGGTAAATATTATATCGATGATGATGTGGTGGAACAGACAATTAAATTGACAAAATATTTGATGAATAAATACAATGTTCCGGTAGAAAACGTATTGCGCCACTATGATGTGTGGGATAAAAAATGCCCTGAGCCGTTTGTACGTCAGCCGGAGCTGTGGGAAGATTTTAAAAGACGATTAACAGGAAGTGAGGAATTAACTATGTCACAATATACAGAATTGAAAGATTTAATTAACGCACAAGCGGCAAAAATCGCTGATTTACAAGATGTCAACAGACAGTTGGTCGCTGTAGTACAAACAACAATGATTTACGATTATGTGGACGACAATATGCCCGATTGGGCAAGAAAAGCCGTGCAAGCGGCTATGGATTATGGTGCGGTACAAGGTGATGAAAACGGTCGTCTTGGACTGTCTTATAAAGACTTAAGGGCAATCTGTAGGGAATACCGCTGCGGATTGTATGAAAAATTATTAGAGTAGAATACTATATACAGTGAATGATTCTAAAATATATTATGGTTTACTCGTGGGTAAAGAATATTGACAAAAGTAATAAAATGTGCTACAATATAATTGACCTATGAGGTAAACAGGGGGTGTCATCACTGGAAATTAACTATAGGACAAAAAAGTTGGAAAAACATGTGAAAATTACAAAACAGCTGTGTGTAGTTACGGAAGAGATATGGCAAGTAAGATTGCGCAAAGAATTGGCGAAATTAGAGCAATAGATGCAGTAGAATACCTTGTAAAATGTGAAATAGGAAGATGCCATCCATTAAACGGAAATAGACAAGGTGAGTATGCTATGGATTTAGTTCATCCATATAGGTTGATTTTTACTGTAGAAAATGGAACTGTACAAATTGCAACGATAATGGAAATCAAAGATTATCATTAGCAAGGTGTAATAAAAGGAGGTAGTAACATGATTTGTAGTAAAAATTTTATAGCTATTCCCCCAGGTGAAACCATACGTGAGCAATTAGAAAATAGAGGAATGACACAAAAAGAATTTGCTCAAAGAATGGATATGTCTGAAAAGCACATTAGCAATTTAATTAATGGTAAAGTAGAACTTACCATAGAAATGGCTTTAAGGTTAGAAGATGTTTTTGGTATCCCAGCAAGTTTTTGGAGTAATTTAGAAAGAATCTATCGCGAAAAATTAGTAAGAGTTGAACATGAATTGGCTTTAGAAAACGACGAAGAAATAACGAAGAAATTTCCATATTCTAAGATGGCGCAGTTGGAATGGGTACCAAAGGCTCTAACAATAGAAGAAAAAACAAAAGCTTTGAGAAATTTTTTTGAGGTCGCAAAGCTAAATATATTAGATGATTTATCTATACCAGGAATAGCTTATAGGACTAATGGGGAAAATTCAACAAGTGATTATGCTTTGGCAGCTTGGTCACAAAAAGCAAAAATAGAAGCAAGAAAGATAGAAACAGACTCTATAAATATAAAAAAATTAGAAAACTCGGTGGAGGCAATTAGACAAATGACAATACTAAAACCAGATGTTTTTTGTGGAAGACTGAGATTGCTATTAGCTTCATGTGGAATTGCAATAGTTTTTTTGCCTCATATAGGTGGTTCTTTTTTGCATGGGGCATCGTTCGTGGATAATAAACATATTGTATTAGGGTTAACTGTAAGAGGAAAAGATGCGGATAAGTTTTGGTTCAGCTTATTTCATGAAGTGTACCATATTATTGAAGGACATATAAATACACAAGGAAGAACAAGTGTGGAAGAAGAAAAAGCTGCAGATATTTTTGCAAGAGATATACTCATTCCACCAAATAAATTTGTCGATTTTATAAACGCAAATAGATTTTATAAAAATGATATTCTTAACTTTGCAAAAGAAATTGGGGTGGATCCTGGAATTGTAGTTGGTAGATTACAAAAAGAAAACTATATAAAGTATAGTTATTTTAATGATTTAAAAACACATTACGCAATTCTGTAAATTCTCATTGATGAATTTTATAATTGAAAATAAGGGTGGCAATTGCCACCCTTATTTTTTTACTTGCGATTTACAATTTATTTACAAAATATCAAACAATATTGTAATTAAGTGGCATATGTTGTATTATATAGCATAGGGGAAGAAAGGACTAAGATATAACTATGTATACAATTACGCAAGACAAAAAGAATATTGATGGAGCGGTAAAGACCACATACGGCATTAAATGTGATGAAGTGTCTGTCCAAGATGTGTCACCGAATAAGGAAGAAGTGACAGAATTAATAGACAGGCTGAACCAGTACGGATTGTCACGCTGTCATTTGCAAGATGTGATTGAAGATTTTATAGTGCATTAATATAGTGATTTTTGTACACGTTTTTTACACGTTTACACGAAATTTGTACAAATTTTATGTGAATGACGAAGTAAGTCAAAAGTGCCGAGAATGGCTTAAACAGTAGTGTTTTGAATGATTTTAAAGAACAATAAAATAGGGATAAAATAGTAAAAATAAATCCTGTTATCCGCACCAAAATGCAAACAAACCGCATAGCTATGCGGTTTGTTTTTATATGTACACGTTTTTTACACGAATTTTTTAAATTTATACGATTTTGTTTAAAATCTCAACGGCTTTTTCCTCTTGATGAGGGTACAGGTGAGAATATATATTCCATGTGATTTCTATATTGGTATGTCCCAAACGTCTTGCAATTTCTTGAATATTAATACCGTTATTCGCTAATAATGAGGCGTGGCTGTGTCTAAAATCGTGAATGCGTATTTTTTTGACGTTTGCAATATCGGCAAACTTTTCATTTCGTTTTTCAATGGTTGTATCACGCAAACATTTAACACCGCCACATATCCTCAAGTTATCAGAATAACCGTCAATATCCTTATAACGCTTTTGGTGTTCGTCCAATATATTAATCAGTGGCAATGGCATTTGCAAATCACGCACAGAAGATTTATTTTTGGGCGGTGTTTCTCTGTCGTCACCCTTTAACTTTTGGGCAATACTGCGTCGTACATGAATTATATTATCATCTATATCCGACCACCTCAACGCATTTATTTCGCCCTTACGCATACCCGTATAGAATGCGATATTAAAAAATACATAGAAATTCCATTCATATATACTTCCGGTTGATTGTTCGGATAGCTCCGCTTGCTCTTTGGCGACTTGTATGTACTTTTTAAATTCTTCGGGTGTGTAAAAATCCATTTCCCTTTTATTTTCGTATGGATTTCTAAAGTTGCCGACAACAGTAAGAGGATTTCTCGGTATGTATTCCATTTTTACCGCATAGTTCATCAATGCACGAAATTCACCGAATATATTTTGTTTCATACTTGATGAAAGTTTTTCTGTTGGCTTTTTAGCATTTGTACAGGTTTCGATATATTGTTTCCACTTTTGTAGCTCTGAAGATGTAATCTTGTTTAATTTGTAATCTTTAAATTTAGGCAATACATATAACTCTAATCGTCCTATGATAGTACGCATAGAATTTTCTCTGACTTCAAACTTTTTTACGGCAATGTATTCATCATATAGTTGTTGCAATGTTATTTTCTTTATTGTTTCGTCACTGAGATTGTATGCTAATTGCCGTTCAAGCTCCTTTGCCACTTCTTTGCCGTAGGCAACACGGTCAATTTGTTTTGATTTGCCGGAACTGTCGGTGAAGTTAATTCTTACACGATACTTCTGCAAACCGTCTTTTTTACCGTCCATTTTATAAATAGGCATAAAAATAACACTCCTTTTCATTTTTTGTATTGAAAACAGAGTGCATTTATGATACAATATTATTGGTTTGGATATTGTGTATAAATGCACGTTATTCTTTTTCCTCTGTCTGCTCCAACAGGCAGAGGATTTTTTATGCCGCAGAATTGGTATAGTCAATTACTGCAATATCATTTATAACGCTTTCAAGTTTGTATACTATTTTTTCAATCTGCTCGAATACTTCATCAGAATAATAAACTTCGTTGCAATGCTCACAAACCATAGCCGGAACATTTTTTATAATAATAACGCAATTTTCAAGATTTGCAACATATGTTCTGTTTTTGTTAATAGTGTCATGACCACATTCGATACATTTCATAATTAATTCTCCTTTCTTGTTTTCAAATCATCATAAAATTTTATGGTATCGGGAATATATGCCGTTATAATATGGATATATTCATTGTCGAAGCTACATACAACGTGTAACGGCTTATCAATACCTATATATCCGAATACAAGGCAACTTGCAAAAGGCTTGTCGCTTATATATTTTTCTATAATTTCACCGTTTAAAATACATTGTATTACATCAGCTCTTAATATTTTTCTTTGCAATAGCCTTTGAGTAGCGTGTTCTTTCCAAATAATTTTTTTATTCTTACACGCATTTTTCAAATCGTTTATATTATATGGAAAATCGTTAATTGTTATCAATCCTTTCAATTTTTACTTACGTTTCTCTAATTTTATATATAAAAACCTCTTTAAAAATCTGAATTTTTCAAATAGTCCATATGTCTGCGATAACGTCTTGGGACGTTAATAGGTACATCATAACCGATTTGTTTCAGAAATTCGGTTATAGCGTCAACACCGTCATTAAAAAATTCTGTTATACGTTTTTCTTTATTAGCTATATTTTTGTAATTAGGCGGGCATACAAATGTCCAATCGGCACCCTCGTTATCAAAAATAATTCTGAAATATTCATCTATATTATATTTGTCGAGAGCCTTTGCCAATAATAAATGGTGTTCACAACCCTCGTCAAGCAACGAAACAACAGCGTGTGAGCGGTCGTGTGCAATTACTGCCATTAATGGCTCACTGTCATGATTTATAAATTCGGTTTTCGTTTCATCACTGCCGTAATATTTAATGATGTCCATAATATCAATCCCCTTAAATTCAATCTTATCTACAGTTTTCTTTTTATCGACCGAACCAATCCAAAAACCCGAATACGCAAAACATTTTCATTTTCAAAACGTCTGACAGGGTACATCGGATTTATCGAATGTAATTCAATAAAATTAGGACCGTATACGATTTTCTTAATAACGCCTTCTTCATCATCAATCAATACCACGGCATAACTGCCACTGTCTACCGATGACTGACATCTGACAAGTACAAGGTCACCTTCTTCAAACTTCGGATACATACTGTCGCCCTTAACTGTTAAATATCTGTACTCTTGTCCGTCTTTTACGTCATCGTAGTCTGTCGGTTCATATCCGATAATTTCATTATCAGCAAGACAACCCGTTCCGGCTGCAACAGAACCAATAACAGGAATATTAACAAACTTTATATCATCTAACGGATATGTGTTTGATGGGGCAATTTGTTCAGCTTGCATTGGAACGTCATATCCCATAAGCCATGCTTCACTTACATTTAACGCTTTACCTAATATATATAGTTTATGTTGTCCAGGTTCTGATTTACCCGCCACATATTGACTTATATCGTTTCTGCCTAATCTCGTATTATTTTCTTTGCAATAAGGCTCTGCCAATCTTACTATATCAATCTGTTTTAAATTACGTTCTTTCATTAATTGTTTTAATCTAAGAGCAGTATTTGAATTTTTCAATTTTATCGCCTCCTCACACGATTATTGTAACAGTTCTTGAACAAAAAGTCAATAAGCTTTATAAAAAAGTTCATTTTTTTTGAACAAAAGTGTTGACAAGTGGTGAAGAACATGGTATTATATAATTGTTCAAAGATACTGAACAAAAAATAGAAAGGGGGTAAATAAATATGTCATTTAAGTACGCAAAGTTGTCGGGAAGAATTAAAGAAAAGTTCAAGACGCAAGAAAGATTTGCGGAGGCGATGAATATGTCACCACGCAGTATATCATTAAAATTAAACAACAAAAGAGAATGGAAACAAAACGAAATTGATAAAGCTTGTGAACTGTTGGAAATTCAAACTTCCGAAATTGGTGAATTTTTTTTTGCCAACATTGTTCAAAGCTCTGAACAAAAATCAGCATAAAAAAACAAGCACACAGCAAAGACTATGTGCTTGAAGAAAAATAAATATAGAGTTTCACCGAATTTACGGAGTGCAAACTATACGTTACCGTATAGCAGGGCGAATGATTCACCGCCTTTGAATTATTAAGTGTTTTAGTTACGTTGATTAAAGAGTTGCATGAAGAAGTTGTGCAACCCAATATTCTTGCCTTATCAGCTTTTTGCTTGTCGTAATCAAAGCCTAAGCTTATTCTATAATCATCAGCAAGCTTGCTTGCATTATGCTCTTTGGCGATTTTAGCGAGGCCTGCTGTTGCTGAAACAATATTCATGGAATTTTTCATAGCAGTCCAAGTTGTTACTCCGAAAAAAATCGTGGTTATGTCATTTCTGCATAACTCTCATAGTCGCCTATGAGTTCAGACTGTGCCTTCAACCTGTGGGAAAGGTTGCTCCGTGTCCAGTCGTTACACCTCCCCGTAGTGGGTTTGGCTCGGCGTTGTCTATATTTATTACATTTTAGCACAATATGGTTATTTACGCAAGAACAAAAATCGACGTAGGTAATATAAGAAAGTAGGTGGGAATTATGGAAGATGAAAAAATAATTTTTAAAGTATCGGTAAGTAAAAAAGAACTATCTAAACTATTAGCTCCGTTACAGACAGTTCTTTTAAATGAAATATTAGAAAAGTTGACAATTGCTATTTCTTCTCAATAAAGGTTTTGTGATACTCATTAAGAATGTCTAAAGTAACACTTGCAGATGTTTGTTTCATAAGTAATGCAAAATTAGTATAGGAATCACATTCATTCGGAGTTTTACTATACTTCTCTAATATGATTTTAGAAAATTCTTCAAAAGACTTTGACATTATAATCACCTCCTTCCGAGATGATTATAGCACAAATGGTTAAAAAATACAATCGACGTAGGTAATATAAGAAAGGAAAAAGAATTATGGAAGAATTAAAGGTATTTGAAAATGCAGAGTTTGGCTCTGTAAGAACAACAACAGTAAACGGAGAGATTATGTTTGTAGGTAAGGATGTAGCGGAAATCCTCGGATACAGCAATCCAAGAAAGGCTATTATAGACCATATTGATGAAGAAGATAAGGGGGTAACGAAATGTGACACCCTTGGAGGAAAACAAGATTTGACAATGATTAATGAATCAGGTCTTTACAGCCTTATTCTATCAAGCAAAATGCCGAATGCGAAGAAGTTTAAGCATTGGGTTACGGCTGATGTATTACCGGCAATACGCAAAACGGGAATGTATGCAACCGACGAATTGTTGGATAATCCCGATTTAGCTATACAAGCGTTTACGGCATTAAAATTGGAGCGAGAGAAAAATAAGAAACTAAACACCACTGTTAAAGTTCAAGAACAGCAGATTATGGAACTTCAACCAAAGGCATCATATTATGATTTAGTTTTAAATTGTCCCGATTTATTATCTGTCACTGTAATAGCAAAGGATTACGGTAAGTCGGCAAAATGGTTAAACAATTTCTTAAAAGAACACAAGATACAGTTTAAGCAAGGCGGGATATGGCTATTGTATAAGGAATATGCTGAAAAAGGTTATACAAGTACAAAGACGCATACTGTAAACGGAAATGACGGCAAGCAACATTCTAAAGTAAATACATATTGGACACAAAAAGGCAGATTATTTATTTATGCATTGTTAAAGAACGAGGGTATACTTCCGATAATGGAACAGGAGCAGATTGCTTGATATATAGAAAGTAGGTGAAAAACAATGAAAGTAAAGAGAATAGCTGACATTGATACGGCATTGTACATATATTACCGATACCACGAAATCGGCAACGAGGAAATCAAGGAACTGTTCGGTGGTTTAGGCTCTGCAACGCTGACAAAGTACAAGAAAGCTGTACAGGAAGAGCAGATAAAGCAAAAAGTCAAGACATCTCAGCTATATACAATCAACACCGAAGTTGCATATGAGGTATGGGGCATTGATGTTGCAGAACTCGAAAAACGCAGAGATAAACTAAAAAAATTAGGTTTATCGGCATAACAATTAAATCTCACAGGCAGACAAGGGCTGTCCGCGTGTTATCCGTAAAATAGCCAGACTTTCCCTAAGAGTTTTAATCCTTTTGCGGACAGTTCCTGTGTGCCTGTGAGGTAAGAGAAATGAGGAAAACAAATGAACACAATAGGAATTGCACTGATTAGTTTCGGTGTGGGACTAATCATAAGTTGGAAATTGGCAGAAAGGGATATAAAAAATGCTAAAAAGAAAACCAAAAACAGAGAATGAGAAAACGGAAGAATATTTCTACAGAGAAGTATTTCCGATGATTAACGCATTCGCCAAAGAATGCAAGGGACACGCAAAACAGAAAATAACGGTGAAAGGAATATTTTCAAATGAACAAATATGTAGTAATGACGGGCAGAGATGATGTTGTGGTTTTAAATGCCGACGACAACAAGTCGGTTAAGGCGTACATAGCAAAAGGTTACGGCATCACGAACCGTATCAAGTCAAAGCACCCGCTTGAAATGAGTGTGGCGAAGATTATAGGAGGAGAGAAGCAATGACAGCAAAACAAATAACAGAATTGCACGATTTATGCTTGCAGATTAATTTGTTGGCAGTAGGCGAGGACAACGCGCCGATTGTTCTCTATATGGTGGTAGGTAATAGCTTTAGTCCACAAATAAGTGTAAGTGTATACAAGAGCAGAACATTAAGAAAAATTATGAATTTTACGGTATACGCTGATGATGAAGTCGATAAAGAATACAGAATGAATTTCAAGAAATTGAAAGACATCAAGAAAAAAATGGAGGTGAAAGAGAATGAATAACTATTATATTACGTTTGGCAGTGAGGGACAGCCTTTTAAGGGCGGTTGGATAATCATCGAGGCTGAAACAATAGAGCAAGCGTGCAAGATTTTCAGAGCGATGTATCAATACGAGGAAACTAATGATACGCTATTAAAATTCTGTTCGATATACACAGAAGAAACCTTTAAGCAAACAGAAATGTATAAAGGCAACGACAATCTTGGAGCAGGTTGTCACTGCAAAATCAGCATAAAAAAAGAGACCGTATGAGGTGCAACTCGAAACGGTCAAAACTTAAATACAGATTTAATTATCTGTGTTTGTATTTTAACACATAGAAAGGAAAATGTCAAATGTTCGGATACATTGATGTTGATAAAGAGATAACCGGCAATTACGGTGAGGATAGTTGCGGTGAAGATGTTGTCGCCTGCACCTGTGATGAATGTGGCGAGCCTATATGTGTAGGCGAAAAATACTACGAAATCGTAGATATAATTATCTGCGAAAACTGTATAGAAAAATTTGCGAAGATAGGAGAGTTAAACAGATGAACATATATGAAATAGACAATGCAATGTTTTCTTTAATTGACGAAGAAACGGGCGAAATAAAGGACTTTGAAGCATTTGAAGAACTACAAATGCAAAAGGAAGAAAAAATCGAAAATGCGGCACTATGGCACAAGAATTTAATAGCTGAAAGCAAAGCTATCCGAGAAGAAGAAAAAGCGCTTGCGGAGCGCCGTAAGTCGTTGGAAAACAAAGCTGAAAGTTTGAAGAATTTCGTAAATAGAACATTGAACGGTAACAAGTTCAGTACATCAAAAGTTGCTATAAGTTACAGAAAATCAACGGCGGTAGAAGTTGATGATGAATTTATTGATTATGCAATGAAGAACAACAACGACCTGTTGACATATAAGCAACCTGAGCCAAACAAAACGGTCATCAAGGGAATGTTGCAGGGTGGTTTTGATATTCCACACGCAGAGTTGGTAGAGAGAAACAATATGAGTATAAAATAAGGAGTGATATATATGGGAATACCTGTTTTAATTATGGGTGAAAGCGGTAGCGGAAAAAGCGCAAGTATGAGAAATTTTGAAGCAGATGATTTGTTAATATTCAATGTGGCAAGTAAGCCGTTGCCGTTCCGTAAGAAGTTAAATTCAATAAAAAAGGCTACATACAACGTTATTGCCAAAGAATTAAGTAAAAAGCAGTACAAGCGATACGTTATAGACGACAGTCAATATTTGTTGGCGTTCGATTCGTTTAATCGTGCAAAAGAAACAGGCTATGCGAAGTTTACCGATATGGCGGTACGTTTTCAAAAGATGATTACATTTATTATTGAGGGATTGCCTGATGATACAATCGTATATTTTTTGCACCATTGCGAGCAGACCGAAAACGGTAAAATTAAAGCGAAAACAATCGGCAAAATGTTGGACAATCAGTTGACCGTTGAGGGACTGTTTTCAATCGTTTTGCTATGTCAAGCTGACGGTCAAAGTCATAGTTTCATAACGCAATCAGACGGACATACAACGTGCAAGTCGCCTATGGATATGTTTGATTTAGAGATTGATAACGATTTGAAAGCAGTTGACGAAAGAATAAGAGAATACTACGGAATGAATAAGGAGGATAAAAATAATGAATAAAATACAAGGATATGACGAGGCAGAATCGTACACAGGTGAGAGCAGAGCATTGCCGGCAGGTAAATATATCTGCGAAATCAAGGGTGCAAAAGAGGTTGAAACCAAAAACGGTAAGAAACAGTTGGTATTGCAACTGGATATTGCAGAGGGCGAGTATAAAGACCATTACAGTAATTTGTATGCGGCGAATGTTGAAAGAAACGGAACGAACGCAAAGTGGAACAACGGCGGACTTTTCAGACAAGGATACGAGGGTAAACAATTACCGTTTTTTAAAGGTATGATAAGTTGTATCGAAAAAAGCAATGAGGGCTATGAATGGAATTGGGACGAAAAAACGCTTAAAGGTAAGAAAATCGGTGTATTGTTCGGACGTGAACAATACATGATGAACGGTCAAAAAAAATGGTCGACTAAGGCAAGAGCGGTAAGAAGTATCAAAGGATTGGAAAAGTCCGAAATTCCGCAGGATAAGCTACTTGACGGAAGTACGTCGGGATTTGATACAAGCGGATTTGACGATGAAGATGTATCGGAAGAAGATTTGCCGTTTTAATATAGATTAAGGAATGGGTGCTATGGAGAATGAAAACAGAATAACGATACCCGATTTCAGTAAGGACGATTTTTTAATATCATCAAAACCGTTTCAATGGATAATAGACCAAGCTGACGGCAACGAGTTTATCAAAGGTCAGCTTGTAGCGCAAATGGCAGAAAAAGCAAAGAAATTAAAAGTATCTAATTTCCGAACACAATTTTCAAACTATGTCAGAGCGCAAAAGGGTCAAAGCATTGTTTACGGCAATGTAATGGAGTTCAGCGGTACTGCAATAATGTGGGACACAGGCGAATGGATTGCAACTGATGACGGAGTATATAGGTTCAAAGGACAGTTCAGTGAAAAAGTGACGGCGTGTCCACACCCAATATTTATGATAACAAGATATTCGAATGTAGATACTGACGTTGAAAGTGTACAACTTGTTTACGGCAGACCGGGACGAAATTATAAAACTAAAATCGTCCCACGTTCTGACCTTGCAAGTGCGAACAAAATCGTAAAATTAGCTGAATACGGTGTCGGTGTAACATCGGAAAATGCAAAGGCACTCGTACAGTTTTTAAGCGATTTTGAAAGCATAAATTATGACAAAATAATCGAAAAAAAATCGTGTGACCATATGGGTTGGGTAGGCAAAGGGTTTAAAGAATTTGCACCGTATATATCGGACTTGGAGTTTGAGGGACAGGACAGTTTCAGACAGTTATTTAATTCGGTAAGAGAGGTCGGCAGTTATGAAAAATGGCTTAAAATAATCAGAGATTACCGCAAAAACGGCAATATCGTTGTTCGTATGGTAATGGCGGCGAGTTTTGCGAGTGTGCTGTTAAAACCGCTCGGAGCGTTGCCGTTTTTCGTTCACCTATGGGGTGATACGGAAACAGGTAAATCGGTTGCGTCGCTTGCGGCGGTGTCTGTATGGGCTGAACCGGTTATCGGTAAATATGCCTATACATTCAATTCTACTGATGTAGGTAATGAATTATATGCGGCGTGTTTAAATTCACTGCCGTTATGTATGGACGAATTGCAGATACTGAATAAACGTTCGGATTTTGATGATATAATATATCGTCTGTGCGAGGGTACAGGACGTTTACGCGGTAAAAAAGACGGTGGTATACAAAATATTAAGACGTGGCGAAATTGTATTATAACCACAGGCGAACGCCCGATAACATCAATGTCATCGGGTGGCGGTGCAGTCAACCGTGTTATTGAAATTGAATGTAACGGCGGTAAGTTCTTTAAAAATCCACGAGAATTTTGCAGAACGATACAATCAAATTACGGTCATGCCGGTAAAGAATTTGTTGATAATTTAACCGGAAATATCGCTGAAGCACGAGCATTGCACGAGAAATATATCAAGTTATTAGAGGACAATACAGAGGCAACGGACAAACAAATTGCGTCAGCGGCGGCATTATTAACGGCTGATGAACTGTCTGAACGTTGGATATTTAATGACGGTGTACGAATCAGTATAGATGATATTAAACCATATTTGCAGACCAAGGATATGTTGAACGTCAACAGACGTGCGTATGATTATCTGCGTGAAGAAATCATTTCAAATCACGATAATTTCACATCAAACGGCAATGAATGTTGGGGAATTATTAAAGACGGATACATATACATTTTGCGAAACAGATTTAATGCCATGTTGCAGGGCGGTAATTTCAATCCACAGTCAACACTTTCATGGATGGCACGAAACGGTAAACTTGCTAAAACAGATGGTCGTAATCTTGCTGTTAAAGTGCAGATAAACGGTACAAGAATACGTTGTATTTGTCTGTATGAAGATGACGGTGATTTTATAGAAGAAGATGTTGATGATGAAGATTTACCGTTTAATATTTAATACAACTGCCCTAACTGCCCGACAAAACCGACCGAAAACAATATGTATATATTAGAGAATATTTTTCTGAATTATTTATAATTAATATATTTTCAAAAAAATAAAAAATATGAAAAACGTGTAGGGCGGTAGGGCGATAATGTGAAAATAACGTAATAATGCGGTTTAAAAAGTGTCCTACATTAAATTTCAAAAATTAGGGCGGTAGGGCATATATAAGGAGTTAAACAATGAAATTATTTGATTATCAAGAAAAAGCACTTGCATTGACGAGTGATAAAGATAATTCGGCATTTTACTATGATATGGGATTAGGTAAGACGTTTATAGGCAGTGAACGATTAAGATTATACGGCGAACGTGTGAATATAGTCGTGTGTCAGAAGTCTAAAATCAAAGACTGGTGCGAGCATTTCAAAGAGCATTATACGGATTATGCAGTATTTGATTTGACTGATAAAAAGGATATGCAGGCATTTATGATATATCCGATATATAAATGTATCGGTATCATAAATTACGAATTGGCTTACAGACGTGCAGAACTAAGACAATTAAAGGATTTTACAATGATGTTAGACGAAAGTTCGATGATAAAAAATGAAACTGCAAAGCGTACAAAGTTCATATTATCGCTGAAACCGTCACACACAATATTGTTATCCGGTACACCGACAGACGGCAAGTATGAGTTCCTGTATTCGCAGTTACGATTGTTAGGTTGGAAGATTACCAAAACGGCATATTATAACCGATACATAAAAACAGAATTGCGAAGTTACGGCGGCCCGACTTTCAGAGTAGTTACAGGATACAAGAATGTGAGCGAATTAAAGGCAAAACTAAAGGAATACGGAGCGGTATTCGCTAAGGCAGAAGAAGTTATTAAGTTACCTGAAAAGAAGTTTATCAAGGAATATTCAACAGTTTCATCAGACTATAAAAAGTTTATGAAAGACCGAGTAATTAAGATAGACGATAAAGAATTAACAGGTGACAGTACATTATCAAAACGATTATATGCACGAATGTTATGCAGTGCATATAGCAAAGACAAAATATCGCGATTAATTGATTTAGTTAATTCTACATCTGACAGGGTTATTATATTCTACAATTTCAATACCGAACTTGAAGCATTAAGAAAAGTGCTGTTTGATAGACCGATAAGCATAGTAAACGGACAGATCAAGGACTTAAAAGCATACGAAAATAACGATAATTCGGTTACGTTGATACAATATCAAGCCGGAGCTATGGGGCTTAACCTACAAAAGGCGAACAGAATTATATATTTTTCTCTACCGGAACGTTCGGAACTGTTTGAACAGTCCAAAGCAAGGATATGCCGTATCGGTCAAGAAAAACAATGCTATTATCACATAATGATGTGCCATAAGAGCGTTGAAGAAAAGATATATGAGTGTCTGTTAATGCGAAAAGATTATACAGACGAATTATTCAGAAAGGAATTTGGCTGATGGCAGAGGAAAAGAATTTTGAAAATCGAGTTAAGCAATGGCTTAGAAGTAAAGGCTGTTATGTGGTTAAATATTATGGTTGCGGAGGTACAAGAGCGGGCGTTCCTGATTTGATTGTATGTGCAAATGGTAGATTTATCGGTGTTGAAATTAAAGCTGAACACGGTAAGTTGGCACCGTTGCAACGCAGTCATTTAGATAAAATATTAACTTCCGGCGGTGCAGTTACAGTCCTTAGACCGTCTGAATTTGACGGATTTAAAAAGTTCATTGAGGAAGTGCTGAATAATGATTGATAAAGCTACAAGAAATAAGCTGAAAGCTAAGGCAAACGAATTGTCGGATATATGTGTAACAGACGGTGAAAAGTTTGCAAAATGTTATGATGATATGTATAACAGCGGTGAATTTAATTGCGGGGAATGTTTCATTATAGCACGATTAGTTGATTTGTACACTGCAATAAAACAGGGTATTATTGATAAAACTGACGGTGCTAAACAGCAAAGTGAAATATTTAAGGTGATTGAATTGGAGGAACAAGAATGAAGTTTAGAACAAAGCCGTGTGAAATAGAAGCAGTGCAATGGGAAGGGCATAACATTGATGAAATTATAAAATTTACAAATGGATTAGAAAAAACTATTATCCGTGTAGAGGGCTTAGAGCCTGTTATATTTATATCAACATTAGAAGGCTATATGAAGGCAAGCACAGGGGACTACATCATCAGAGGACTACGAGGGGAATATTACCCGTGTAAGCCTGATGTGTTTCAGAAAAAGTATGAGCCGTGCGAATAAGAGGTGACAATATGAAAGCTGAACAATTTGAAAATATCATAAACAACCGCATAGAAACGTGTAAAAGCGTTCTATGCAGTAAAGCGGAAGAATATGCAACAGACGACAGGTTGCATAATTTCAAAGTGGCAGGTGAATTGCATGGTGTCAAGAAATTTAATACTAAAAAGGCACTGCAAGCCTATAAAGTTGTCGAAGTTGAGGCAACCAAAGAGGCGATTGTTAATTCTGTTGTGTTCGTTGTGTGGTATTTACATACAAAGTACGGTTGGAATCAAAAACGATTGGTGCGGTACATAACATATGCGCATAATTATTTACAACACATCGGCAACGAAACACGAACAGTAATACAACTTACTGATGAAATTAAGTCTGAATGTGATTTTGATTATCAGTCATTAATGGCAGATTTTAAACCGTTGACCTTGAAAACAGATACCGTTGACGAAGATGGTATGAAGATGATTATATACAAAATGCAGACGATACTTCCTGTGGTGCTATATCCGTTATATATGCAATTCGGTTGGCGTAAAAAACGTATGGCGGACATCGGACAAACTGCAAAATTTGTATTAATGGATATGATGAACGGCAGAATTAAAAAGATTAAGGATACAATCCGTAATGAATGTAAAATGGTATTTCATTCAGACGGACGTATTGAATATTTAGACAGGAGGAATTGATTTGACAAAGGAAGAACTACGACAGTACCGCAGTATTGTGGCGGAATTAAACGAGGTAAACGACAGGATAAACAGTAATACAGTACATGGTACTGTCACAGGCTCTGACAGCGAGTTCCCGTATGTTAAGCACTGTATTTCTGTATCGGGTGTTGAGCCAACGCATATATCTGATATTGTACTACGTCAACGATTGGAGCGGCAGAAAAATAAAATTGAATTGTTTGTTGCCGGTATATTGGACAGCGAAACACGTCGCATATTTCGATACAGATACATAGATGGCACTGTAATGCCGACGTGGCAGTGGATTGCGTTCCAAATTGGTGGGGGCAATACTGCTGATGGCGTGAGAAAAAGAGTAAACAGATTTTTGAAAAAAATATAAAGTTGTCCGTTTTGTCCGTTTTTTCTATGGTATAATTTATAATGCGAAAAGAATGGGCAGACAAAAATAATGCAAAACCTATATACGGTGCAATATTTTGTGTTCTATATCTTACCGCTCGTTGTTTTCGCAAAAAAAGGTAAGTGTATCATCGTGAGATGATGGGTGAATATCTCGTGTGATTGGGGGGAGTGGAGATATTAAAAAAATTATTCTTCTAAAAAAGGAATTTTGTGTGATATTGTCGAATTATATACACAAATACAATTTTTACGGAGGATAAAATTATGGGAATATTATTTTGGGATCACGTACGAAAACATAAATCGGACGACAATAAATATCTCGAGTATCGTAAAAACACAAAAATATTTTATACTGATGAATCTTTAGAATATCTAAAAAAGGAAAGATTGCGTATAGAAACAAGATTAGAAGACAGAAAACAAGACAATGCATACAGTGCAATAGCCGCTATTTTGGCATTTATAACATTAGCAGTGACACTTGTATCAATAGTTACCAAAATTTTTTATTTTTTTATTGCTGTAATAGCGATGTTTATATTATTAGCATTCGGAATATATAGAAAAGATGAGTGTACTCAATGCCGAATTGCATTGCAAGTCTTAGATGAACTGATAGCCGAAAAAGAAGAAAGCAATACAAACAACGGATAAAAACAATACGATGTCACTGTTGTATCAAAATAAAATATAAGGCACTATCGCATAGGTAGTGCTTTTTCTTATACCCAAAAACAGGAGGTGAAATTCATGGCAAGACCGAGAAAGATTACGAAAGAGACAGTCCAAAAACTCGAAGAGGGATTTTTAATGGGGTTAAGTGACCGAGAGGCTTGTATTTATGCGGATATAGCGGTAAGCACGTTATACGATTACTGCAAGAAACACAAGGAGTTTTCGGAGCGAAAAGAGCTACTAAAAGACAATATCAAAATGAAGTCGAAATTAAACGTTGCACACGGGATAAAAAAAGGTGATATTAATTTGTCGTTATGGTATCTTGAACGCAAATGCAAAGATGAATTTTCACCGAAACAGGAAATAACGCACAGTGGCACAATGGACATAAACAATCCTATGGCAAATCTTACGACTGACGAATTAAGGAAGTTGATAGGTGATGGATAAAAACTTAATAATGCTTGAGGCGAAGAAAGAACTTGCACGACGCGAGTTCTTTTATTTTTGCCATTTAACCGCACCGTTATTCTACAAGCCGGAGCGAGAATTTCTTGTCAGACTATGCAATGAAATGCAATCGTTTTACGAAAGTGACGAAAACGCATTGATTATCAATTTACCGCCACGTCACGGCAAGAGCCGTACTGCGTCGATGTTTGTCGAATGGGTACTCGGCAGAAATCAAAGTGAAAAGATAATGACCGGTTCATACAATGAAACACTGTCAACAACGTTTTCAAAAGCGGTGCGTAATGCGATACAGGAAGAAAAAGCCGATGCGGATAAGATTATTTACAGTGACATATTTCCGAATGTGAAAATAAAGCAAGGTGACGGAGCAATGAACCTGTGGAGCCTTGAGGGCGGTTACAACAACTATCTTGCCACATCGCCGTCCGGTACTGCGACAGGTTTCGGAGCGAGTTTACTTATAATCGACGACCTTATCAAAAATGCTGAGGAGGCATACAACGAAACAGTCAAAGAAAAGCATTGGGAATGGTTTACGAACACAATGCTTTCACGACTTGAAGAAAAAGGCAAGATAATCATTATAATGACACGGTGGGCTTCGGGCGACCTTGCGGGACGTGCGATTGAGTATTTCAGCGAGAACAACATATCGCACAGAGTAATTACGATGAAAGCCGTTTGTGATGACGGCAATATGCTTTGTGACGAAATACTTTCACGGAGCAGTTACGACTTAAAGATTAAGGCAATGGGTGCGGATATAGCAAGTGCGAACTATCAGCAAGAGCCGATTGATTTGCAAGGCAAACTCTACACAACGCTTAAAACATACGACAGTTTACCGCCGATTACGCAAATACAATCATATTGCGATACCGCCGATACAGGTGCGGACTATCTCTGCAACATAATATACGGCATACACGGCAAAGAAATATACGTCATAGACGTGTATTATACCGACGAGCCTATGGAGATTACAGAGGGTGAAACGGCACGCAGATTATACGAGAACAACGTCAATCTTGCAAAGATTGAAAGCAATAACGGCGGACGTTCGTTCGCAAGACGTGTTCGTGAAATCCTTGCCGAAAAGTACGGCAGTAATTTTACAACGGTGAAATGGTTTCACCAAAGCAATAACAAAGAGGCACGAATATTATCCAACAGCACTTGGATAATGGAGCATATATATTTTCCTTGCGACTGGCACATACGTTTTCCCGAATACTATAAGGCGATGACGACATATCAGCGTGAGGGCAGGAACAAGCACGACGACGCACCTGACGCAACAACGGGTATTGCGGAAATGATGAACAGGAAAAAAGGCGGACTGTCAATTTTAAAGTAGGTGATAAAAATGGATTTGGAAACAGTGAAAAAGCTGATAAAAAAATA
>ERZ857969.2262-NODE-2262-length-22646-cov-2.802399_pt1 | contig 22646 bp, 18 predicted proteins | sample MGYA00519864_ERZ857969 | MGnify/ENA primary metagenome ERZ857969 (study PRJEB31778, sample SAMEA3449382) | human gut metagenome | biome: human gut; feature: human-associated habitat; material: faeces | place: United Kingdom | collected 2010/2012 ... | reverse complement strand
GAAATCTCTACCCTGCCAGCCGAAAACGTGGAGCCGGGGCAGAGAAATCAGGGACTGTCCAGCCGAAATCTCTACCTTGCCAGCCGAAAACGTGGAGCCAAGGCAGAGAAATCAGGATCTGGCCAGCCGAAATCTCTACCCTGCCAGCCGGAAAAGTCGCATCAGGATAGAGAAATTAAGCGTTAGTTGGTCATTACATTTTAATACATTTGTGCTACAATATAATCTGATCAACAATTAGGAAAGAAAAGACAGCATATGAGGAAAGGAACGTAACAATGAAAAGAATCAGATGGAATAAAGCACTATGTATACTCCTGTGTGCCACATTGGTATGTAGTGAGGGGGTTACCGGACAGGCGGCGGTGAGTAAAAACTCACAATGTACAGTGTCAACGAAAGCATTTGTCAAGGCATCAGCGGACACCGAAGAACCATCTGCTGATCCGAAAGAGACACCGACGGCAACAAGAGAACCATCTGCTGATCCGACAGAGACACCGGCGGCAACAAGAGAGCCATCTTCGGAGCCGGTAGAGACGCCAATACCAACCGTGGAGCCGGAACCAACAGAGACTCCAATACCAACACTGGAGCCAGAACCGACAGAAACTCCTGCAGTTCCGATAGAACGGCCGGGAAAGGTCAGCAACATTAAGATCTGTTACGGGAAAAACAATAGCCGTCTCGTGATTACTTGGAAAGAAGCGAAAAATGCAGAAAAGTATTTGATATATCGTCAGATGAACAACAAGGCGTTCCGGTATGTAGGTACGACGAAGAATTGCCGTTTTGACGACAAGGGAATTAAAGCAAATAAGAAATACAGATATAAAATTGTTTCTTATCAGTCAGAAGCGATCAATAAAGAAAATAGTAAGCTCAGCAGGTGGTTTTCTACCAAAACGATTGTCAACACAAAACATCAGCGCTACAGCTATAGCGAGATGAGTCGGGATATTCATCAGCTCAAAGCCGCCTATGGTGATCGTGTACATTATCAAGTGATTGGAAAATCGGTCGACGGAAGGAATTTATATGATGTGATCATCGGCAATCCGAATGCCAAGAAAACCTTGCTTGTTGTATCGAATCTTCATGCACGAGAATATATGACGGTACAGCTTTGCATGGCACAGATTGAATATTATCTTAAAAATTATTACCGTTCTATTTCGGGAACAGTACCCGTCAATGTTTTTGAAAAAATTGCCGTTCATTATGTACCAATGGCAAATCCAGATGGTGTAACGATATCACAATATGGAATTAGAGCGATACGTAAGGCATCCTTGCGAAAAACCCTGCGAAAAATGCCGGGGGCAAACCGTCATCGGTTATGGAAAGCAAATGCCAGAGGCGTTGATTTGAATCGTAACTATCCGGTATCCTATCGTGCAAGATATCAGAAACGTGGAAGCGAGGGATACACCGGCACTCATGCAGCAAGTGAACCAGAGACAAGGGCAATCCTATCTTTGCTTCGTAAAATCAGGAAGACATCGAAGTTAAAGGGTGTGGTAAATTATCATGCAATGGGTTCGATCGCATTTGGCGGCTGTTCAAAACGGGGGAACGTCAGAAAGGTGACCGCTGCGATGTATCGTCGCGCTGTCGCATTGACGCGATACGGTTCTTCAGCAGGATATAATGCCGGCAAGCCGAGTATAGGAAACTTTCGGGAATATGTGGTGTATAAGAAGAAAATACCTTCGATTACATTAGAAATTGGAGTGCGTGGCTGTCCGTTACCAAGCAGTCAGTTCCCGTCTGCTTGGCGAAGAAATTATCGTTTGGTATTAGAGGAAGCCAAACTACTTCGTTCAAAATAACCAGAACGCTTGTGTTTTCGAGGATAAGAAGAATAAACAGAAGAAACGCCTGTTCCGGCAATGCTGGTTCAGGCGTTCTTTGTTTATGGAATGGGAAATTGCTGTTATATTGTGTGATATCATCGCAAAGCGCTGGCTTTGCTTTTTTGGTTGATAGGAAATTGCTGTTATGTAGTGTGATATCATCGCAAAGCGCTGGCTTTGCTTTTGTTTATTTATTCTTCTTGCGGAATTCTGCCGGACTTTCTTTTACATACTTCTTAAATTTTGTATGGAAATAATCCACGTTGCGATATCCGACTTTCTCAGCAATCTCATACACTTTAAGTTCGGTGTTGATCAAGAGATCTTTGGAATGATTTATGCGTACTTTGTCGATAAATACATTAAACCCTTCGCCGACCTTTTTGTTGAAAATCTTGCCGAGATAGGAACTATTGTACCCAAACAATGGAGCGATATTTTCCAGTTTAATATTGTCCATATAATTATGCTCGATGTAATGAATAATATCATCCATTACACTATCACTTGACGGATTGCCAATAGCACGCATGATCAATTCAAATTGTTCCGTAAAATACAAAATAATCTCATACAAATAATACCGACTTCCGACAAAGGCGATAATGTCGCCATTGCCAGGAAATGGAATATCTGCATTGTGATAGAGATGCGACAGCTTTTCCTTGATCGTCAGATACAGATCGGTCAAAAATAATTTAATCTCTTGAATATCTTCAGCAGAGTTGTATAAATTATTTTCAAGATCGTGCAGCGTTTCAGCAACCTGATTACGCTTTGCGGCCTGAATATATCCGATCAATTGCTTGCAGTAATTTTGCAAAACATCTTGGTTGATCTCAAAAGGTTTACGAGATTCCAACTGTGGCAATTGTTTGTAGCCGATCGTGTGCTGCTTATGTTCGCAGAAAAAGCGGCGCTGTAGTAATCGAAGTGCTTCTTCATAGGAAGTGTGAATGTCCTTTGGAGAAGTGACAGTGCGTCCATAGGTGATAAAAAGGGAGTCGAGTGGCGAGTTAGTCTGTGGCTTCTGCTCGCGTTCATAACGCTCCAAAAAATCTTGGAACTTTTGTAATATGAAAGTTCCCTTTAATAACAGGACTTCATTGCCATCAATCGTGATCGCTTCATAGGAATTGTTATCTTCATTCGTAACCATAAGCAGATCTGAAAAACGATAGGTGATCCGCTCTGCATTGTGGTTGTATTTTTCATATATGATCACCTGATAGCAATCTGCTTTTGGATAGTAATCAAAGTTATCAGGTGCAGTCGGAATATCATGACCGATCAAAATATCATGCAGGATCATATCGTGTGCCTTGCGTTTGTATTCCAAGAACATTTCTTGCTGATGTTTACTTGTATCAAGCTGCTGTGCAATATTTTTGACGGTTTCCAATAAAGCATCTTCATCAATCGGTTTTGTTAAATAATAATCTACGCCATAGTGAATAGCTGCCTGCGTATATTCAAAATCCGTAAATCCGCTTAAAATGATGAATTTACCGGTAAAACCCTGTTCTTTCGCACGCCGCACGATTTCAGTGCCAAGAATCTGTGGCATTCGAATGTCTAACAAGACCAAATCCGGATTATTTTTTATAATAAAATCCAAAGCATCGGCGCCATTTGCGGCTTCGCCAATAATTTGAAATCCTAGTTCTTCCCAATCCAATATACAACGTAAACCTTGACGGATAATTAATTCGTCATCTGCAATAAAAGTGGTATACATACTTTACAAATCCCCATTTCCGTATACTATAGGCAGCTATTTCTAACTGCTGTTCTATCTATATAAGTGTTTTCATAATATAAAATGAAAACAGAATCTCTTATATTATACTGAATTTTATGTTGATTGGCAAATTCAGATGGAGGAGAAGAGTGATCATTCAATATATTTCCAATTTGACGATACCGCTATTACTATTTTATGTATTGGGATATGGGTTGTTTTGCAAGGTGGATATTTTCGATGCCTTTGTCGATGGTGTCAAAGATGGTTTCCGTGTTGTGGCCGGGGTACTGCCCACGTTGATCGGGTTGATGATCGCTATTGGAATACTGCGCGCATCGGGAATCTTAGAGGGGATTGCATCGGTTGCAGCACCCTGGACGGAAAAAGTGTTTTTACCGGCAGCATTATTGCCGCTTTCGCTGATCAAAATGATCTCGTCCTCCGCAGCAACCGGACTTTTGCTAGACATTTATAAAGAATTTGGAACGGACTCGACCGAAGGTTTTATGGCATCGTTATTTATGTGCTGCTCGGAAACGATTTTTTATACGATATCGGTATATTTTATGGCAACCGGGGATAAAGACCATAAACCGGTCACCGGAATGCGGTGGACATTGGCAGGAGCATTGCTTTGCACGGTTGCCGGGATGGCAGCAAGTATCGTACTTACTCGCATTTTGCTGTAGCAATTCTTGCAGAGCAAAATGCTGGTTTTGCACTTTTTGGATAACAGAAAATTGCTGTTGTGTAGCGTGACATCACCAAGAATTGCTCTTTTTGTCCTAATGCCGATTTTATGTTATACTTATGCGCAAATAGAAAGAAGGGACGTAGAACATGGAATGTGATACTTGCGCCAACTTTATGTACGACGAGGAGTTGGAAGAATATATATGCGATGTTAATATGGATGAAGATGATCTGGTACGTTTTTTGTCGGACAAGCGTGCGAAATGCCCCTATTACCGCAATGGAGATGAATATCAAGTTGTCCGCAAGCAAATGTAAGAAAGGTCGGTGTGAACTATGGAAACAGCATTATTAGATACCATTCCGGTGAATTCGAATGCAACACCGGAGGCACGTGAATTATTACAATATCTTGCTCGCTGCAGTGGGACAAGCATTTTGACCGGGCAGCATACACAAACCAATCCGATGGAGGAATATCAGTATATCCATGAGGTTACAGGGCATTATCCTAAAGTCGTTGGGTTTGAGATGCTGTCGTATTCGGGCAATATTAATTGGGAAGATGCTTCGGAAGCATGCCTGACGGAGGTTCGGGAGAATCAGCATACGATGGAGACGGCACTTGCGCTTGCCACACAAAAAGACGTGATCCTCACGATCTGCTTTCACTGGTTTTCACCGATGGGAGGCAGAGACAAAGCGTTTTATACAGAGCATACGGACTTTGATCCGACGAAGATTTTGCAGGAAGGCTCTGCCGAGGAGGCAGCGTTTTATCGTGACTTAAAGAGCATTGGTGAAGAACTGCGGAAGTTTGCGGAGGCAGGAATCCCGATCTTGTGGCGTCCGTTTCATGAAGTAGAAGGCACTTGGTTCTGGTGGGGATCCAAAGGCGGCGAAGTAGCAGCAAAGTTATATCGCAAAATGTATCATTATTTTGTGGATGAACTCGCTTTGAACAACCTTTTGTGGGTGTGGAGTGCACCAACGAAAGAGGCGTATCCGGGAGATGAGTATGTAGATGTGATAGGATGGGATATTTATCTGCCGGAGAAAAAAGCAACGGATTACGCCTCTTATTATGAAGAACTTCGCGCGAACACGACAACACATAAAGTGGCCGCGCTGACAGAAGTGGGATACGATCCGGATGTTGCTTTGCTGGCAAGATCACATGTACCGTGGGCGTATTATATGACTTGGTCCAAACAATTTTGCTTAGGCGAGCAGTATAATACGAAGGAAGAGCTGCTAGCACTTTACGGCAGCGAGTATGCCATTAAGAATTGATGGCAATTTCATAAAAACACATTGAGAATATTTCGCAAGTATGCTAGACTAATCAGCGTATATTGTACATTTGAAAGGAAGGTATGGTAATTACGATGAGAGAACGCATTGAGCAACTGAAGAAAGAAAAAGATATTGTGATTTTGGCACATTATTATGTAGATGGAGAGGTTCAGGAGATTGCAGACTTAGTCGGTGATTCCTACTTTCTAGCTAAGAAAGCCACAGAAGTGAGCCAGCAAAACATTTTATTTTGCGGTGTCTCTTTTATGGGAGAGAGTGCTAAGATCTTAAATCCGGGTAAGCGTGTCATTATGGCGGATGAGTTTGCAGACTGTCCAATGGCGCATATGGTGGACATTGCCAAAATCCAGCAGGTGCGTGAACAGTATCCGGATGTGGCAGTTGTCTGTTATGTCAATTCGACGGCAGAGATCAAGGCATATTCGGACGTATGTGTAACATCCTCTAATGCACTTCGCGTAGTGCAGTCTCTTCCTAATAAACATATATTCTTTATCCCGGATAACAATTTGGGCCGTTACATTTCGACATTAGTGCCGGAAAAAGAATTTATTTTTAACGATGGTTTTTGCCATGTGCATACGAGTATCCATCGTGAAAATGTGGAAGAAGCCAAAAAACTGCATCCAAATGCACCGGTTCTGACACATCCGGAGTGTACGGCAGATGTGCTGGAAATCTCAGACTTTATCGGTAGTACCTCTGAGATATTAGACTATGCGACGAAATCAGATGCCAAAGAATTTATTATTTGTACGGAGATGGGAATTTTCTTTGAGTTAGAGCAGAAAAACCCGGATAAACGTTTTTATTCTGTCGGACATCGCCAGTTTTGTCCAAATATGAAGAAAATCACAACGTAATATACTTCCATAATTACACATCCTATAACTGTCCATACAAATCAAACATTGGTAATATGATTGACATGATGATAAATCCTACTGCTACAGCAAGAAAACAGATGATGATTGGCTCTATCAAGCTTTTAATTGTTGTAACAGCATTTGCATGAAGATTTTGGTAGTGATCTGCTACTTTCTCCATCATAAGTGCAAGTTGTCCTGTTGACTCACCTGTTACAAGCATTTCATAGGCAACTACTGGAAAAGCCCACTCACCTTTAAACGAATCACTTATTTTGCCACCTTTACTAAGTGTAATAAGTGTTCTATTTATAATCTCTTTATATACTTCATTATTAGTTATCTTCGATAAAATATCCATACTATCTGTAATAAAAACGCTATGATTTAACAGAGATGAAAAAGTTCTTGTTAAATTTGCAACTTCATTATAAATGATAACGTTTCCTATTACGGGAAGATGCATAAAGAAAGTTTGCATTGCTTTTCTAAATTCTTTTACGTTCTTATAAAGTATTCTATATAGTATTATTAACCCTATTAAAATTAGTATTATTACCCACCAGTATTTTCCTAAGAAGTTACTTGCGTTTATTATAAATACCGTTATAGCAGGAAGTTTTGCATTATTTGATTCAAACATACCAACAAACTGTGGTACAACGTATATGATAATAAATACAACAGCAGCTATTGCAACTGTTAATATAACACTTGGGTACACCATTGCGGAAATCATTGCTTTTCTAGACTTTTCAATTTCTGTATAATAATCAGCCATTTCATCAAGAGTTCCAGCAAGATCACCCGTCATTTCTGATGTCTTTACCATGTTAATTAAAAGTGTTGGGAAAGCTTTCCCTTGCTTTTCAAGTGCTACAGAAAACTTTTCACCTAGAACTAATTCATAAACAACTTTATTAAGTGTTTTTCTTGTAACCTGGTTATTTGTTTGCTTTGCCAGGATTCTAACTCCATTTATAAGAGGAATACCTGCTTTTATATATGTTGAAAGTTGAGTTAACAAAAAGGAAAGTTCACCATTACTTATTTTTGAAGAAAAGTTTATATCAATATCCCATTTACTTCTTTCTTTTACTTCTATTACCTCATAACCTTCATTTCTTAAAAAGACAATTACATCTTGTTTATTAGTAGCTTCAAATGTATTAGAAATTACTTTACCACTTGAATCTTTAACTTTATAACGAAAAGAAATTAGTTTTTGAGCTTTCTCTCTTTCCACTCTTGCACGATCATCAATTTCTCCTCTATCACGGTATTCATTGCTATCACGTTTTACTTTTTGTAACTCTTCTAAAAGTTCATCGCCTGTTTTCTTTTGAATTTGAAAGGCACTAGTATCTTTTTTTATTAACCCCGCTAAAAATGACATTCCATGGGCTGCTTTTGTAAAAAGTTTTGGTATAAAGCTTAAAAAATCTTTTGCATTTATTTTTACTTTACCTTTGCCGGCATTGACAGATGCAACTGTTCCCATATTTTCACCTCAATATTATACTCTATTTAAGTATAACACAGCGAAACTTTTATTTAAACTTTTTTTTACAAAAACATATAATAATGTGAAGGAATGATGTATTTTGTATAATAATTATTATCCATATAACAGTGGTTATGGTTTTAGTGGTCGTAGTTTGTTTAATAGCGGTAGAAATTTAAAATTTAATTGGTCTAATATTTTAAATGGTACACAAAGAACACTTAGCCTTATAAATGAAGCTATACCTGTTATATACCAAATTAAACCTGTCTTTAACAATGCGAGAAAAATTTTTAGAATAATGAGTGCTGTTAAAGAAGATGACGCACCTTTGAAAAGTGTAAACGTTAATACAAGTCAAAATAATAATACACAAGAAAAAGTTAGAAGAGAAAATAGTCCAACATTCTTTTTGTAAAACTATTTTTCCTCTAACTTTTCTTTTAAAATAGAAAATAAATATGTTTCTATTTTTTTGTTTGTTTTAGTAGACAAGTATTCTTTATACGTTTTAATTTGCTTATCATAATTTTCATCATCAATGTTTTTAAGTTTGTAATCAATTATTTTTATTTTATCTTCATATTCTAAAATTAAATCTATAATGCCATGAAAATAGTTATCATCTTTTTCATAAGAAAATTCATATTCTTTATAGACATTTATTATATCTTTGGTATCTATTAATGATAAAAATTTCTCTATTTTTGCTTTAAAATAATCACTTATTGGCAAAGAATGAATATTAGGATTTTTAAAATCTAAATATTCAAAGACTTCGTGCATTTTAGTGCCAAATTCCATTTTTTCTTTTTCTTCTTTAGAAAGAAGTGTTTTGGTTTCTTTAGAAATTTGCTTACTTGTTTTCTCTTTTTCTTTAAAGTTAAGACTTTCTACATAAATTTTATCAGTTGTTTTTTCTATGGCATCTTTATAATTATATTCTTTTATCAAGTTATAATTTTTAGTTAGATTAAGACTTTTTATATCTACTTCTTTACAATATGCTATAAGTGAATCTTTTATAGAAAGAAGCATATCAAGGAAACTTCTAGCATCTTTAATTTGAATATTTTCTTTTGGATTATCAAGAGATGTTACCATAATCATTTTTTCTTTAGCACGTGTAAGTGCCACATAGAAAAGTCTTATTTTTTCGCTGATTTCTTCATTTATGTAATTTTCTTTATAAAGCATTTTAATAAATGTTTTGCCTATTCCTTCATTATAATATGGTGTAATTATGCCATATTTCTCACTGTAAGAGAATTTATCATTTAGGTCTTGAATATTAAACTTGGAATGAAGACTCGCAAAGTAACAAATAGAAAACTCTAGACCTTTAGAAGCATGTATTGTCATTATTTTAACACTGTCACTAATATAGTCTTGTTTCTTTACCTCTAGTTTGTATTCTTCTTCTGTTAAATTTTCTAGATAATCATAAAATTCATAAATACCATACCCAACTGATCCTAAATCTGTTGCTATTGAGAGAATTGAATCAATAGAACTTATCTTATTTTCAATATTTCCACTTTTTATACCCTTCGTATACAAAGAAAACTTGGAAATAACAAGGCTCATTATCTCTCCTAGTGAAAGTGATGTTATATCATCTTTTATTTCATTTACTATTTTCATGATACTGCTTTCACTATAGTTAGAATATCTCGAATAATTAAAAATTTCTTCATCAGTATACTCAAAAAGATAACTTCTTGCTATACTTGTAAAAGCATATTTAAATTCAGTATCATATTTCTTTTCACTTGCTGATATTATCAACTTCAAGATATTCTTAATTAAAGATATTTCTATTTCTTTAGTAATATTTAGCGAAGTATAAATTGTAAGAGGAATACCAAGATATTCAAAAACTTTCTTGTATAAGTCAAATGATTTGGACTTATCTAAAAGTATAGCGAAATCGTTATATGTAATATCTCTTAATATTTTTTTATCTTTATCGAATATTTGATATTTGCTTTCTATCTTTTCTTTTATATCTTTAGCAATACAGAAAATCTCAATTTCTTCTTTAGAATATGGCGAAGTCTTATCATATTCATAATTATATATTTCAAGATTATTATTTTGTGTTGTTAAACCTTCTTCAGTATATGTTGTATTTCCAAAGATCATTTTATGAGATACTTTATAATCAGCTCCTCCTAAAGAGTCATTCATTATAGCGGAAAATATTAAATTAACATTATCTATTACTTCAAGTCTTGATCTAAAGTTTTTTGTTAAGTCTATTTTGAATCCACCATTATTTTGAGCATATGTATCATATTTATATTTAAATAAATAAGGGTTAGCATTTCTAAATCTATATATTGACTGTTTTATGTCTCCAACCATGTAAACGTCATCATTGTCAATCATCTTTACGAATTCTTCTTGTAAATCAGAAGTATCCTGATATTCATCAATCATAATTTCTTTAAAGAAATATTTTAGTTCTTCTTTTACATCATCGTTTTCTTTCAATACCCTTATAGCCATTTTGCTTATGTCAGTAAAGTCATAAATATCTTTTTGATGTTTAAATTCATTTATTTTGTTATCTAACATTTTAATTATTTTTACTATTGGATAGATATACTCTTTAGTACTAAAAAAGCTTTCTTTAAGCTCATCATATGATGACCATGGCATTATTTTTACTAAATTGTCTAAGCATGATTTTACTTCTTCTTTTAAAGATTTTGCTTCATCAGATGAGTTACTTGGAAGGCGAAGATGGGTAAAAGAAATTACACTATTTTTTTCTATTTCATCATATGTTTCACTTCCTAGAAGTGGAATAAACGCATCATTATATTTCAAAAAGAAATCTGTGTCTGCATGATGCGATAGTTCTTCTAATTTATCATTTATCTCTTTTATTTTTCCTTTTAATATTTCTAAATACTCTTTATAAAGATTTTCAAAATTGTTTTCCTTGTAATATGACTCAATATAGCCATCTAAGTACTCTTCTTTATTATATTTAAGATCTAGTTTATTGCTGATATCAAAAATATGCTTTTTTATATCTCTATCATCTTTTATCGTAAAATCTGAAATTAGTTTTAAAAACTTCTCATCTTTTTCTTTATAAAGATTTTCAAAGATTTCATCTAAAATAGCTTTTTTCTTAAAATAAATTATTGAAGAATCCGCAATTTTTACATCTTTTCTTACATTTAATAGATAACTATACTTTTTAACTATAGAAAGTGCAAAGGAATCAAAAGTTGTTATATAGCTACTGTCCAAATAGTCTAGTTCTTTTATTATGGATTCATCGGCAATGATAGCTTTTCTTATTCTTTCTTTCATTTCCTTAGCAGCTTTTTTAGTAAATGTTAAAATTAGTAAGTGATTTATTCCTACTCCACTTTTTAATTTTCTTATAACTCTTGCAGTTAATACGGCGGTTTTACCACTTCCCGCTCCTGCTGATACGATGATATTTGTATTTTCTTTATCAATTGCAAGTTGTTGTTCTTCTGTCCATCTAGGCATTTAAATCACCTTCTTTTAAGAAATCAAGATTCTTTAATTTTTCTATTTTTACAATATCTTCATTTTTTCTAAAGCAAATGTCTTTAAATCTACAATTAGCACATCCAGTTATTTCATCTAGTTTGTCTGTTGAAAACTTCTTTGGATTTATCTTAAAATCACTTGATAGAATAGCATCTCTTGCATCCTCTATTTTCTTTCCTACTAAATCCATAAGTTTGTCCATTTCTTCTTCACTAAGAATTTTGGTAGTACTTCTAAATCCACTTTTACCATATGACATTCCTTTAATATATTTGCTTTTTTCGTATGTTGGATCAAATCTTTCAAGTGACAATTCATCATTTAATGTATATCCGAATAATCTTAAACTTTCCTTCTTTAAGTCAAGATATGTTTTCTTTTGTTCAATATTTACTTCTCCATTAAATATTCTTTGAAGATAAAATCCGACAAAAGTTGGGTTATCAAACAGCTTACTTTCTCTTATTAAATATATATATGCTAGAAGCTGAATGTTAAGGCCATAATAACTATCATAAACATCTATATCAGCACCACCTGTTTTGTAATCAATTACTGAAATAAGTGTTTTACCATCGTATTCTTTATACATTATCTTATCTACAAAACCTTTGAATATAACTTTTATATCTTTTGATTTATCTATTATTATATTTTTTTCTGTACAAACATTTGTAAGACCAGTTTCTTTATCAAACTCTTTAATCCATTCTACAATTATTTGCAATTCTTTTCTTAATTTTCCTAAATAGAAACTTTCCTTCTCGGTAAAAGATCTTTCCTCATATGGATTTGTTCTTTGATAGTATTCATACTCTTTATCTAAATCAAAATCTTTTCTATACATTTTTGATAAAACAAAGTGAAATAAATTACCAAGATACGTTGAAAAGTTAGTCTCATATTTATCGACTTTCAAAATATTTGTCAAATAATAACGATATTGACATTTGTAAAAAGTATTCATAGCTGTATAAGAGAGTGTTAGACCATCTTTTAAATATTCTTTTAATGTGTCAATTGGTATCTTTTTATATGAATTATCATATTCTCTATAAGGGATTTTGAATGTATTGAAGTATGCTGGTAATAGTGAGTCTTTTTTGTCATATTTAATTAAATCATCAATCATAGAAGCTAATTTTATTTCTGAATACATTTGTGAATAACTTCTATTTTTATTTATAACTCCCTTTTCTTTTTCAAACATAGCAATTATTGTAGATGGAAAAGCATCATCATCTTCAATATGCAATCTGTAAGTAGCCATTAAGTTTGGTATACTGTTTAATGCATTTTCCGTTAATGTTTTCTCTATTTTATTTAACTCTGGTATGCTTTCTATTAAAATATCATCTTTTAAATCATCTGTTATGTAATCCTCATCTTTATGAATAATTGGCACAATACCTTGATTAAAGCCCATTAAAAATACATAGTCTTCTTCATCAAAGAAATTATCTTTAAATGATGTTACATTTACTACTTCTTTATTTTTAGAATTCTCTATAATTGTGTTAGAAAAGTCGTGTTCAACTGCACTCAATAATATAGCAAAATCATATTCTAAAGTATTGTATTTATTATAAATAGATAAAATTTTAGAATGTATTTTATTATTTTCTTCTTTTGTAAGGTTATATTTTTGTTCAAGATATTCAAGTGAAGAAGAGAAACTCCTACTTTCTTTTAAATTGTTAAAAGCATCTTTTCCCATTATTGTAGTAAAAAGATTTGTAGAATTTGTTAAAGAAACCGGAATATTATGCATAGAGAAAAGTTTAAGTATTACACTTTCGTAATCACTTCCTATATTTACTAGATGGATTCTAGATAAAGGAATGTTTTCTTTTGTTAACTCTACAATTCTTTCAATTACAAACATAACTTCGTCTTCTAAGGTATCAAGTTCAAATGCTGTATGTTTCACATTTATTTTATCTTTTTCAATGTATTCAACATTTGAAAAGTTACTAAGCATGTCTCTATAAAAAATATTTACATAATCATAACCATAAACGATTACATTTTTGTCTTTGTAATAATTAAAGAAAAGTTCATCTTTTGTTAATAAATCGTTATCAATAAGCTCTTTTTTTAAAGATACTAAAAAGTCTAATTTTTTCTTATCATATTTTTTTTCTTCAATATAATACATATTCCTAATATAATTTTCTGCGACCTCATACTTATAGCCGTGTTTTTCCATCAAATATAAAATTGCTTTGTAATCATAATCAAAATATACTTTTCTTTTTACTTCATCTAAAGAATATATTTTTACGCTTACTAGTTTATTTATGCTGTTTATTTTTTCTAATACTCTCTTTTTAACAAGTGTTGGCACAATTAAAAGTGTTTCTTTATTTATAATATTCAGAAAATTCATATACATCACCTTTAATTATTTTATCATAAAAAGATTTATGATAATATACCTGATTATAATTTGATAATAATAAAAAGCAGATTTAAATTATATTAAATCTGCTTTTTGCATATATCATTCTATACAAATACTATCTTGCGCTTCTCAGAATTATTATTCCAGATCCGCCATTGCATTTGGCTTCTCCTCTTTTTCCTAATCCTGCACCGCCACCTGTATTTGGCTTTCCATTGGTACAACTACTTGTGCCATTATATCCCTCACCGTTTCCTGCAGTACTATCTCCTCCTGCTGCGCCAACAGAAGTCTTATCTACGGTCATATTACCACTTGAGTCAGGTAAACATTTTTTGCAACCACTTCCAAGACCACCACCGCCGCCACCGGCATAAAGTTCTCCACTTTCTTCACCAAAGGCACGTGTTGTTGTACCTTGTCCATTTCCGCCTCGCCAATTATCTCCACCAAGGCCGCCATTTCCTCCATCAGTTCCACCTTTGGCACCGTCATTGACATAACCACTTCCGCCGCCGCCAGAGCCTCCATCTATTCCTTGACCACCATTTACAGTATTTCCAAATGCTGATGATGATCCACCATCTGTACTTGTTGGTGTTCCGCCTTCCCCAACAATTATTGAATAACTAGAATTAGGACTTATTAAAAATTCTTTATATGTTGCAGTGTATCCACCACCACCTAAACTTGAACCACCACCAACCATAAACATATCTATTTGTCCTGGATTGTTAGATACTGTTAGTATGCCATTGGTCAATAATTTAAGTGTCCATCTATTATTTCCTTCGTCAACAAATTCACTTTCGCCAGTATATGTATAAACAGGTATTTCTGTTTTTATTCCAGAGTTTCTTATTATAACAATACCTGTTCCTCCATTTCCCCCGGCTTGGCTTCGATATTGTGAACCACCGCCGCCGCCACCTCCTAAGTTTGCTGTTCCGGCAGTTGGTAGTGTTGTATTTAATCCACCAGCTCCGCCGCCACCTGCTCCTCCTGAACCAGCACCATAATTTAAACTTCCTCCACCGCCGCCGCCACCGGCATAAAGAGTCCCCGTTGATTCACCAAATTCACGTGTCGTTGTATATTGTCCAGTACCACCGTTTGTAGGTGTTCCGCCATCACTTGCACCATTTTCTCCAGCACTACCCCATAGTCCTGTGCTGTCGCTCCAGTTTGTACCTCCACGGCCACCACCAGAACCACCGTTTCCTCCAGCGCCACCTGCTCCACCAGTTGATTGAGCAGTTATTCCACCACCGGTTCCACCTGCTACAGAATGACCAAATGCACTACTTGTTCCACCAGTACCACCAACAGCGCCACTTTTACCAATACCACCATTTCCGATAACTATTGAATAGCTTTTGTTAACTTCAACACTATCGCCTTTGTATGTCATTGTTTTTCCTCCTGCTCCTCCGCCGCCGCCGACATTACCAGTACCTGAGCCACCTCCTGCTCCGCCACCTCCTACTAAGAAGACATCTATTGCATTTGATGATGTACCAAGACTAGTAAATGTTAGTGTACCGCTTGTTATAAATTTAATTCTCCAGTTTCCATCTTCATCATCTATTAGTTCACTTTCACCTGTATATGTATATTCTGGCAATATTCCTATAGTTTTTATTACATATTGTGTGTTTGTAGTTGATAATTTATCATTTATTGTTCCATCAATTGTACTTATTGAATATACCCATAAATATCGTGTTGTATTTATTCCTGTTTCTGTAAAACTTATTCCTGACGTATATGGTTTCCATGAACCACCTACTAAGGAAGTTTTACTATACGATAAATAATATTTATATATGTTATTGCTTGATAAATCTACACCAGTTTTGTTAGTAACCGTTATTTTAATCGTTGCTGTTGTTTCATTTATAGTTGATGTCGCACCTAAACTTAATAAATTTTCTTCTTCTTCAAGTGTAATTTTAGCGTAACCATTTCCAGACTTGGCACAATCTGTTGTTGCTGTTTCAGAAATACAGCTTGAAGTCCCATTTGAATATGTTTTGGTATTTGCTGCATCTGAAGCTGTACAATTGTAACAATACATGTGTTTTGTTACGCCATTATATGTCAATAAACTATTATTTGCTATGTAACCTGAACCACCTGCTCCAGCTGTATATCTTCCACTTGTTCCACCGTAGAATCCGCCTCCTGCACCACCTGCCCAGGCTGCTGTTGCATTACCGCCTACTCCAAAATTTCCGCCTCCTGTTTGTGTACCAGCGGTTGTAGCTGTACCATCTTGATGTTTACTTCCAACTACACCATTCATTCCACCACCAGAACCACCAGAAAAATATTGTCTACCATTTGTATAAGAGGTAGCACCACCGCCACCACCTGATACTACTAAAATAGAATTTTGATTTGATGATAATGTCGACAATAGACCAGTACTAGTAGCAATGTGTGTTGCACCACCACCACCAACACCAGTACCGTAAACATTGCTCAAACCATTACCGCCACCATTATAACCACCAGTTGTGCTATTTGATGTACCGCCTACGTTAATATACAATATTTGTCCTTTATTTAATTTTACAATTCCGGTTGAATAGCCGCCATAACCACCAATAGAAGTTGTATGGGTTCCACCTTGTGCTCCCCATGTTTCCAATCTATAATATCCATTTACTGGTGCTGTAAAAATCTGTTCTGCTCCAGTATAATCAAAGGTTACATTACTTTTATACAATTGTATCGCTAAAGCAGAATAATATACATCATTATTTACTTTGCCACTACTCACATTACCTGCATTATCACTTACTGCATAAATAAGCAAATAATACGTTCCACTTGTACTTACGCTATCAGTAAAGTCAGATCCACTAACATAATTTTTCCAAGTACACCCTGAAGCAACTGTACTACTTGTTGATAGGCAATATTTATATTAGTGTTAGATAATCCACTACCTCCAACTTCATCTTTGGCAACTATATTAAAAGTTGCACTCAAATCAGATTTAGACACAAGTCGAACTGTTAATGTAGGGGGAGTAAAATCATATACATCAAACTCATAATTAACATTACATACACTATCTGTATTAGTTTGATCAACTGTTATACCATCTTTATATTTAGATATAACAGAAAAGGTTGTTTTACCTGGTGGAAGAACTGCATTTTCAACTAAATCCGAAGTACATTCAACATTAGTATCTGTGCTTGTTATAGTTACGCTTGATACTTTATATTTAATACTAGTTGTGTTGCTAATTTCACCTGCATAAGTTATTTTTGAAGCAGCATTTGGTAGTGTATTGTAAAGTTTTAAACTCTTCTTATAATACTCAGGAGTATATGTTTCATACCCTTCACTTTCACTACCACTTGATGCTATGCCAGTTATTCTAACATCTTCTTTTACACGCAAGAATGCTTCTCCCGAAATACTCAAATTTTGATTTAAGGCAGCATATCCAATGGAAAGCATTATTGCTAATACCATAACGAATATAAAAATTGGTATAATATTCTTCTTGTAAAAATTGTTTTGTTTCTTTATTTCATCATTAGCTACAACATATTTTTTTAATTTTGTCATGTGTCTATCCTCTTATTATTATTCTAATAATATTTTACATTATTTAAGGACAGATTTCAATATATTTTAGTCATTATTTATTATTTCTTTTACAAATATTATTTCCTTTTTTGTATTATCATTATGCTTGTTTTCATTGAAAATATAGTCATACCTAAAAAGAGAAAAACCATTATAATTAGAGGCGCTTCTACTGTAAAGTATTTGTCTTTTTATTATGTCACTATTTTCTATCCATTCATTTTTACCACTTAATGCATATTTATCAGTTGTACCTATTTTGTAGAATGCTAAGGCTGGTATTATTTTTATTGACTCATCTTTTATCATGTTATTCCATTCATCTAAGGTTTCTTTAAATGGTCTTGTTTGATTCTCAAATCCAAAATATATCTGCGGCATTATGTAATCTACATATCCTTTGCTTGCCAAGATTTTCTTAACATCTAAGTAACTATTTTCATAATCATTTTGAATATTTCCTTCTGGAGCAATTCCAAATTTTACATTTTCTTTAGTAACCTTTATCATTTCATAAACATTTCTTATCAAAGTTGTTATGTTTTCAAGTCTATATTCTTCAAGAGATAATATTCCGCCATCTTTTTTATATTTTTCGTAAGAATGTAGGTCAATTTTTTTATCTGGGTAAAAATAATCATCAAAATGAATACCATCAACATCATAATTTTTAACAATTTCTTCTATACCTTTTACAATTAACTCTCTCACTTCAGAACTCGCTGGATTTAAATATACCCCTTTTCCTTCTATTACTGCTGCATCTTTGTTTTTAATAAACTTATAATAAGGACTATCTATTGAAACATTATCTAGACTAGTTTGATTACTTATTCTAAAAGGGTTAATCCATGCTTCAAACTTTAATGATTTTTCATGTGCTTCTTTTATAAAAAATTCTAAAACATCGTAATTTGGATATGTATTTTTATTATTTAATACTGTATTACTTACAGGATAATAATCAGATTTATACATGGAATCTGAAAATGCTCTTACATGAACAATAACTGTGTTAAAACCAAAGTCTTTAATGTCATCTAGCATTTTAGTTATATTTTTTTTACTTGTTTCTTCATCTTTTCCACTTATGTAAGAATTAAGTTCTATGTATGATATGTATACTGCTTTTATTTCTTCATTATCTTTAATATTTTCTTTTTGACCAGCAAAACCGTCTTTAAGAAAGGTTAATACAACAAAAAAAGAACATATTACTGAAAATAATACTGTAATTTTTTTCAAATATCATCACCAGTTAAGAATATGTTCTAAATTATTTAATATTACTTTTTATTGTAGATAAACATGCAGTCACCAAATGAGAAAAAGCGATATTTTTCTTTTACTGCTTCATTATATGCATTTAGTATGTTTTCTCTTCCTGCTAGTGCACTAACAAGCATTACTAAAGTTGATTTTGGCAAGTGAAAGTTAGTTATTAAGTTATCTACTATTTTGTATTTGTATCCAGGATATATAAATATGTCAGTATTTCCACAGCAAGGAATTAGTTTTCCATACTTTGTCATAACTGTTTCAAGTACTCTTACAGATGTTGTACCTACTGCTACAATTTTTTTACCATTTTTCATAGTATCATTAAGAGTATCTACTGCTTCCTTGCTAAGTTCATAATATTCGCTGTGCATATGATGTTCTTCTATGTTCTCAGTGTTTACTGGTCTAAAAGTTCCAAGGCCAACATGAAGTGTTACATAGACGATATTAACTTTTTTATTTTTTAGCTCTTCTAGTATTTCCTTTGTAAAGTGAAGGCCTGCTGTTGGAGCTGCTGCACTACCTATGTTTTTGGCATATACTGTTTGATATCTTGATTGATCATTTAATTTTTCATGAATATAAGGTGGTAATGGCATAGTTCCAAGCTTGTCTAAAATCTCATATAAAACGCCATCATAAATTAGTTCAAAGTTTCTAATTCCATCATCTAAAACTTCTGTGCATTTTGCTTTCAACAATCCATCACCGAAAGAGACAATTGTTCCTTCTTTTACTCTTTTTGCTGGACGTGTCAAGGCTTGCCAAGTATTTCCTTCTGTATTTTTTAAAAGAAGTACTTCTATAACGGCATGGGTATCTGTCTTTTCCCCAATTAGCCTTGCTGGTATTACTTTTGTGTCATTTAAGACAATTGAGTCTCCCTCTTCAAAATACTCTACAATATCTTTAAATATTTTATGTTCTATTTCACCAGTATTTTTATTAAGCACCAACATTCTTGATGATGATCTATCTTTTAGTGGTGTTTGAGCAATAAGCTCTTCTGGTAATTCATAATCAAAATCTTCTAGTTTCATAATTACTTCGCTTTTCCTTTTTCTTTTGCCATTTGTTGTAATCTATTTACGGCAAGATTTGTAAAAATTTGTTTTGACTTTGGATTTTTATAATCCATTCCTGATGCTAAATACATTCCTTCAACATAATCTAATTTTGATATTTCTTCTTGTGGTGATGTTGATGTTTTTGTAATTTCTTCTAATACTTCTTTTGCACCTAACATAGTTACAAATTCTTCATATTCTTCTTCATTTTCTTCAGAAATAAATGTTGTAAGAAGGGCTAACTCTCTTGGTGCTAAGGCCTTTATTTTATCTTGATGCACTCTATAAAGATTACCAAGAGTTTCTGCTACTTTGCTTTCATCTTTATTTAATACTTCTGAATAAGTTACTGCCATTGTAGCAACTTCTTGTAAATAATTGTTCATTTTAATTTACCTCCATATCAAACAAACTGTTTTGATGATTTATATTTAAATGTTTATATCCTTTATCTGTTACTACTCTTCCTCTTGGTGTTCTTTTTAATAATCCTGTTTGTAAAAGATAAGGTTCATAAACGTCCTCTATTGTTGTTACCTCTTCTCCTATTACACTGGCAATTGATTCAACTCCTACAGGGCCACCATTGAATTTTTCTACTATAGTCTTTAAAAGTTGATAGTCAACGTCATCTAGGCCCATGTCATCTACTTTAAGTCTTTCTAATGCTTTTTTGGTTACTTCTAGGTCAATTTCTTCTTTTCCATCTACTATAGCAAAGTCTCTTACACGTTTAAAGATTCTATTTGCTATTCTTGGTGTTCCTCTACTACGTGATGCAAGTTCCATAGCAGCAGCATCTGATATTGGAGAATTTAACACTCTTGCAGTTCTTTTAACAATTAGATTTAACTCTTCTGGAGTGTAGTACTGCATTTTAGCCACTATTCCAAATCTATCACGAAGTGGTGCTGTTAAGTCTCCCGCTCTAGTTGTGGCACCAACTAAGGTAAATGGGGGAAGGTTTATTCTTATGTTTCTTGAATTTCCATCATTACCAATTATGATATCAAGTACAAAATCTTCCATAGCAGAATATAAGATTTCTTCCACATATGATGGTATTCTATGAATCTCATCAATAAATAAAACATCGCCTGGTTCAAGTGAAGAAAGTATTGCCGCAAGATCTCCTGACTTTTCAATACTTGGTCCACTAGCCATTTTAATATTGCTCCCTAGTTCATTAGCAATAATGTTAGCAAGTGTTGTTTTTCCTAAACCCGGTGGACCATATAATAAAACATGATCCAAACTTTCTTTTCTTTTTTTAGCAGATTCAATAAAAACTTTTATGTTTTCTTTTACGTCTTTTTGACCAATATACTCATCTAGATGTTCTGGTCTTATATTTTCTTCGAGTTCTACATCTTCAGTACTTTCTTCTTCTGTTAGAATATCATTTTTACTCATTTAAAGACCTCCTATCTATTTTAAAAGTAATTTTAAAGCTTCTTTTACCTGTTCTTCAATAGTAAGTGTTACATCAATTTTTGGAAGAACTGTTTTAAATTCTTTCTCTTTATAACCAAGTCCTTTAAGTACATCGGTTAATTCATCAAGAGTATTTTCTTCTCCTTCAATTGGTGTAATAGAACCAAGTTTTCCTTTCAAATCAAGAATCATTTGTTTTGCTACTTTATCCCCTATTTTAGGGAACTTCTTTAAGTAAAGAATGTTTTCTCTTTCAATAGCATCCATGACTCCTTTGACACTACCTGTTGCAAGTATTGGAAGAGCCATCTTTGCCCCTAAACCTTTTACAGATATTAGTTTTAAAAATAATTCTTTTTCTTCAAGTGTTTTAAATCCAAAAAGAGAAATATCATCTTCTCTTACTTGTTCATATATATATATTTTTTGTTTTTCATCCATAGCAAAAGCATATGGATTAGGTGTGTACACTAAAAAGCCAATTCCATTATTTTCAAGTGTAATATAAGTTCCAGTTATCTCTGTTACTGTTCCAATAATATAGTTATACATTTTTTCACCTCTTAATGCATATTATAGCAATTTAGGTCAGTTGTTTCAAGGAAATGCTAACCTTTTTATATCTATTCTTTAAAAAAAGACAAATATGCTTTTGCCTTTTCTGTTTCATCACTTTTTCTATTTCAATTATAGTGCAAAGGAGATATAATATAAAATACATTTGGAGGATAATATGTCTAAAATTAGTAATGTACTTACAATGATTGAGTATTTAAGCACTGGTAAAAAATACAGTATAAATGAACTTTCACAATTACTTGAAGTTACTCCTAGGATGATTAGAGTATATAAAAATGAAATAGAAAAAGCTGGTATTTATGTAGATACCATTAAAGGGCCTTATGGTGGTTATGTCTTAAATCAAAATATAACTGTACCTAAAAGATTCATCGTGCCAAATGATATAGATGTTAATAATAAAGAGTTTTTTAATATGTTTAATAAGGCAATTAAAGAGAAAAGAAAATGTTTTATTGAGTATTACTCTAAAGATAGAAAAGAGATTTCTAAACGTATTATACATCCTTATGATTTGATTCTTCTTGGAAATGAATGGGGAGTTGCAGCTTACTGTGAAGAAAAAGATGAAATAAGACATTTTTTTATAAATCGTGTTAAAGGCATGAAATTATTAGATTTATTTTAAACTGACATATATACTTCCTCTTCTTTTGTTAATATAATTACAGAAAGGAGAAATGACAATATGGAAAATTTAACTTACATTACTGGAAATTATGGAAAATATGTAGCAGTGAAAGATGCTTTTT
>ERZ857969.2254-NODE-2254-length-22702-cov-3.572217_pt1 | contig 22702 bp, 23 predicted proteins | sample MGYA00519864_ERZ857969 | MGnify/ENA primary metagenome ERZ857969 (study PRJEB31778, sample SAMEA3449382) | human gut metagenome | biome: human gut; feature: human-associated habitat; material: faeces | place: United Kingdom | collected 2010/2012 ... | reverse complement strand
GGAAGGGCGTTACCAACACCGCCGTGCGGGATGAGTTCAAGCACTGCAACGCCTATGCCCGCAAGGAGTGTCAGGACTGCTGGGCAAAGCTGTACTGCTCCGGCGGCTGTGCAGCCAACTCCTACCATGCCACCGGCAATATCACCGGCGTGTACGAGTACGGCTGTGAGCTGTTCAAAAAGCGCATGGAGTGCGCCATCATGATCAAGGTAGCTGAGAATCAGGAACTTGCCGCCAAGGGCATCGAAGTTCCCATTGAGCTGGGCTCCACCTGCAGCGCCTGCGCCGACGGCGAAGCCTGCGAATGAGTATGACCACGCCCATTGTGGATTTTGTGCGCCGGTACGCCCAGTCCGGCACCTCCCGGCTGCATATGCCCGGCCACAAGGGCCAGAGCCTTTTGGGCTTTGAGCCGTGGGACATTACTGAAATAAAGGGTGCGGATGAACTGTATGGAGCTGACGGCATCATTGCCCAGAGCGAAGCCAACGCTACCCGGCTGTTCGGCACGGTGCATACCTATTACAGCACAGAGGGTTCGTCCCAGTGCATCCGTGCAATGCTGTGCCTTGCACTGCAGGCTGCGCCCGCAGCCGGACAGCGCCCGGTCCTGCTGGCAGCGCGCAACGCTCACAAAGCGCTGTTGTATGCGGCGGCACTGCTGGATTTTGATATCCAGTGGCTCTGGCCTGCGCCGCAGGATGCCGGTGCGCTTTGCAGCTGCCCAGTGTCGGCTGCAAAGCTGACAGGTGCTCTGCAGGGTTTGGCACAGCAGGGCAAAAGGCCCTTTGGCGTCTACATCACCAGTCCGGATTATCTCGGCGGTGTGCAGGATATTGCAGCGCTGGCCGAAGTGTGCAAGGATTTTGGCGTTCCGCTTCTGGTGGATAATGCCCACGGTGCTTACCTGCGTTTTCTGCCGCAGGGCGGTCAGCATCCTATTGCACTGGGCGCAGCCATGTGCTGCGATTCCGGCCACAAAACGCTGCCTGTTGTCACCGGGGGCGCATACCTGCATCTGGGCAAAAACGCTCCTGTTCAGGATGAGGCTGCTGTGCGCAATGCGCTGGCGCTGTTTGGCTCCACCAGCCCGTCCTATCTGATCCTGCAGTCGCTGGACAAATGTAACCAGATCCTGTCGGAGGGTTATCCGCTGCGGCTTTTGCAGTGCTGCGGTCATCTGACCCGCCTGCGCCGGGAGCTGAACGAAGCTGTTGCTGCAAAACACTGCCCGGAGCCGCTGGCACTGGAAAGCGAACCTCTCAAGGTCACGCTGGATGCTGCGGTTTTGGGGCTTTCCGGAACAGAGCTTGCTGAAAAGCTGCGTGCCGCAAAGATCGAGTGCGAGTACGCCGACCCGCGTTATCTGGTGCTGATGTTCACACCGGATAATCCGCCGCAGGACTTCGAGCGGCTTTCCGCAGCCGTTCTCCGCATTGCGGAAGAACTTGCCGGCCCGGTGACGCTCCCGGAAGAAACTGCCGGTGAATTTGCGGAGCTGGAGCGCGGCCTGCACCGCCGCTGTACCATCCGGCAGGCCGTTTTCGCACCGCAGGAACAGCTGCCCGCAGAGCAGGCAGTCGGCCGCATCTGTGCCATGCCTACGGTCTCCTGCCCGCCGGCCATTCCCATCGTGGTGAGCGGCGAACAGATCACACCGGCTGCAGCAGCATGGATGAAGCGCTATCACGTGGAAGAGGTCTCGGTCATCCGTGAACCCCAATAACCTTTCCCAAGGCATCGTGCGTCTGGCACGGTGCCTTTTTTACGGGCATATCCAGCCCGGCAGCCGCATACCTTTCCAGTAGAAACGGACAGGGAAAGGAGCACACTGCATGGAACTGAAGATCTTTCGGGACACCCTGCCGCAGGCGGGCGCAAGCTGCACCGTGAAGGCAGAACTCCCGCTGGAAACCGAGATCCTGATCTCGGACTATCTGCCGCCGGTATTCAAGCTGGTCAAATGCTTTGCAAAACCGGTGGTGCTGCAGAAACAGCTGCAGCCCGGGCGGCTGACACTGGAAGGCTATCTGCGCTGCACCGTGTTTTATCAGGGCGAGAATGGCGCAGGCCTATGCCAGACCGAACAGAAACTGCCCTTTACAAAACAGTTGGACGTGCCGGAATTCTCCTTCACCAGCTGGACGGCCATGGTGGAAGGCCAGACCGAATATCTCAACTGCCGGGCCGTGAACCCGCACCGCATTGAGGTGCGCGGAGCCTATGGTCTGGTGGCCACGCTTCATGCACAGGACAAGGCAGAGCTGATCACTGCGCTGGCGGACGGCGGCATTGAGCAGAAGCTGCAAACCCTGACCGGGGTGCGCAGTGCGGCGGTGCTGGAAAAACTGGTCACAGTAGAGGGAGAAATGGTGTTCGCAAAGCCTCCTGCCGCCATTCTGGATATTACCGGCACGGCATCTGTACGGGAGATAAAGCTTCTGGCGGGCAAGGCTGTTGTCAAGGGCGAGGTACGTGTCCAATGCGCCTGGCGCGCGGAAGGCGATAGCAGCCTGCAAAGTCAGGCGGCATCCCTGCCATTCAATCAGGTGGTAGATCTGGACGGCGTAGCCGAGGACTGCAAGTGCATGTGTGTTTTGGAACCGGTTGGTTTTGCGCTGACGGAAGGGGAACAGGGAGCCGGCGGTCAGCTGACAGCCAGTGTGATGATGCATCTGCACGCATGGCGGTCTTGCCAGCTGCAGTACGTATCGGATGCGTTTTCCACCCGGTTTGAGACCACCGTCACACCGCAGGAGTTGGTGGTAGAGGATCTTGCCTGCATGCTGAACGAGACGGCTTCCGCCACCGCTGCCGGATCTCTGCCGGATGCCGGTGCACAGCTCCGGGCCTGCTTTGTGGCCTACGGACCGGCACAGGTGGTTCCTTATCGGGACGGTTGGGCTTTTACCGTGCGTGCTGTTGCCACAGCCTTTGCAGAAAACAGCCTTGCCGAGCTGGAAAGTTACGAAAAAACGCTGGAGCTGGTCTTTCCGCTTGCGGTGGATGCACCGCAGGGTGCACAGCTCAGCCCGGAGTGCTGGCTGAGCACTGAGAACATCCAGTGCAGCTGTACCGGCGGCACGCTGGAGGTCACAGTGACAGCCCGCGCAGAGGGAGCCATCCTTTGCCGCAGCACCCATCAGGGCATTGGCGGCGCGGAGTTGGGTGAGCCGCTGACCGTGCCAGACCCGGAGATCGCACTGCGCATTTACTACGCGCAGGCCGGAGAAGAGCCTTTCGGCATTGCAAAACGGTTCCATGTATCACCGGCACAGATGCTGGCCGCAAACGGTTTGGATGCAGGAACACAGACCCTGCCGCAGGCGATGCATTTTCTGGTGCCGGGCGCATAAATCGACGAAGAACGCTGCCTTTTCAGGCGGCGTTTTCCTTTTGTGCCGAAAAGAAAGTGAAAAAGCCCTTTCTTCTCTGTGTGCGGGAGAGTATAATAAGAAGCGGTGTTTGAAATAGGAAAGGAGTTAAAAACAAAGATGAATTCCAAAAGTAAGCTCCTTGCCCCGGAGCTTGTCAATGCAGAAAGGCCGGTTTGGGCTTTCAGCAAAAAGATCTTCTGTGAGGGCATGCGGGATGGCGTGCCCATCGCACTGGGATATTTTGCAGTCTCCTTCTCGCTGGGCATTGCAGCCCGCCGGGCGGGATTCACCCCATTTCAGGGCTTCCTGGTCAGCCTGCTGAATAACGCTTCGGCCGGTGAGTATGCTGCGTTCGCCATCATCATGGCAAACGCAACCTATCTGGAAGTAGCAGTCATTACCCTGATTGCAAACGCACGCTATCTGCTCATGAGCTGCGCGCTGGCCCAGCGTTTTGCACTGGGCACGCCCTTCTGGCACAGGCTTGTCATCGGCTATGATGTGACAGACGAGCTTTTTGGCATCACCATTGCACGGCCCGGCAGCCTGAACCCATATTATACTTACGGTGCCATCCTGCTGGCTGCTCCCGCATGGGCCATCGGTACGGCACTGGGCATCATTGCGGGCAATCTGCTGCCGCTGCGGGCTGTCAGTGCGCTGAGCGTTGCCCTTTACGGCATGTTCCTTGCCATCATCATTCCTCCGGCGCGTAAGAGCAGGGTGGTAGCTGCACTTGTTGCCATCAGCTTTGCGCTGAGTTTTCTGTGCAATTACCTGCCGGGAATATCCGCTCTCTCGGAAGGCACCCGTACCATTCTGCTCACCGTGCTGATCTCCGGTACAGCGGCGGTGCTTTTTCCGGTAAATCCAGACGAGCAGGAGGCAGAGCATGACGCATAACAATTACATCTACATTGCAGTGATGGCGCTGGTGTCCTACACCATCCGCATCCTTCCGCTCACACTGATCCGCAAGCCCATCAAAAACCGCTTCATTCAGTCGTTTCTGTATTATGTGCCCTATGTGACGCTGGCGGTCATGACCTTTCCGGCCATTGTCAACGCGACCCAGAGCCCGGCTGCCGGTGCCATGGCGCTGGTGGCCGGCATTGCGGCTGCATGGCTCGGTGCAAGCCTGTTTCAGGTATCGGTGATCTGTTGTGCCGTTGTGTTCGTGCTGGAGCTGTTCCTTTAAACTTCTGTGCCCGGAGGCATCGTGCCGCCGGGCGTTTTTTGTGCTGGGTTCATATTCTCAAAACGAAAGGAAAGATGAAGATGAAAAGGGTTCTGATCACAGGTGCAGGCGGCTTTGTGGGCTCTCGTGTATTACAACAGTGGCAGGGGAAATACGAACTTTGCGCTTTCCCCAAGGGCTTTCTGTGCACCGCCACCGAAACGGAAGTCCTTGCGCAGACGAGGGCGCGGAATCCGGACGTGATCCTGCACACCGCTGCGCTTTCCGATACCGGCTACTGCGCACAGCATCCGGCAGAAGCTTACCGTGCCAATGTTGAGCTGCCGGTCTGGCTGGCACGGGCCGCGCAGCAGACGAAGGCAAAGCTGGTGGCATTCAGCTCAGATCAGGTCTATGCGGGAACGAAGCAGCAGGGCCCGCTGTCAGAAGCGTTGGATCTGCATCCGGCAAACATTTATGGCCAGTATAAATTGGAAGCAGAGCAGCGCATGCTGGAGCTCTGCCCGGACTCGGTCCATCTGCGTGCCAGTTGGATGTATGACCTGCCCGGCTATGGGCTGCCCATCCGGGGCAATCTGCCGCTGAATCTTCTGCGTGCCGCGCTGAAGGGGGAGGCTGTTCGTTTCTCCCGGAACGACTTCCGCGGCGTGACCTATGTGCGGCAGGTGATCGAAAATCTGGAACCCTCCATGGACCTGCCCGGCGGCGTATACAATTTTGGCAGCGGAAATGCAGAAGATATGGTGTGCACAGCCCGGCGGTTTGCCAAAGCACTGGGCATTACCGTAAAGATCACCGAAGAAAGCTGGGAGCGGAACCTTGTGATGGACGCTGCAAAACTGGAGCGTTCCGGTATCCGATTTGCTGCCACGCAGCAGGGAATCCGGTGCTGCCTGCAGGATTACGGACTTTCGGATCTGTAAAATTTCCATATCGCACAAAAATCAAATAAAACGGAACAAAAAAGCAGGAGTTCTGCGCGAAATTTTTCCGACCAAAGCGGAAAAAACGCACAAAACGCCCTGCTTTTTGTGTTTCTCAGCGGGAAACAGCCGTTCATGGAAAAGTCATACTTAATTTACAAGAATTCACAGTTTTGCTATAATAAATCCGCTTTTTTGGTAAAGCAGTCGAAAAGAATGATTTTTGTCAAGATTTGAGGAGAGTGGAACATTTGAAGGAAGTCAAGCTCGAAGAGTCGGCGTATCAGTTCGACGCAAAAATGTCCCTGAAACAGGCGATCCCGCTGGGTCTGCAGCATGTCTGCGCTATGTTTGTGGGCAACCTGACCCCGCTGCTGATCATCACCAGTGCCTGCGGCATTGCGGGTGGTGAGTTCGCAGATCTGCAGGTCACGCTGCTGCAAAGTGCCATGTTCGTGGCCGGTGTGGTCACGTTGGTGCAGCTGTTCACCATCGGCCCCGTGGGTGGTAGCGTGCCCATCATCATGGGTACCAGTTCCGGCTTTATTGGCGTGTTCAACAGTGTTGTCGGCAGTATGGGCGGCGGTGTGCTGGCCTATGGTGCCATTATGGGTGCATCCATCATCGGCGGCATTTTTGAAAGTGTGTTGGGCTTCTTCCTCAAGCCCCTGCGCAAGTTCTTCCCGCCGGTCGTCACCGGTACGGTTGTGCTTTCCATCGGTCTTTCGCTGATCTCGGTGGGCATCAATTCCTTTGGCGGCGGCAACAGCGCAAAAGACTTCGGCTCCATGGAAAATCTGCTGCTGGCCCTGTTCGTTCTGGTGGTCATTCTGATCTTCAAGCATTGGACCACGGGCTTCCTCAGCTCTTCCGCGATCCTGATCGGCATTCTGGCCGGTTACGTTGCGGCCTTTGTCATGGGTCTGGTGCTGCCCACCACCGGTGTCACTGCCGATGGTGTAGAGTTTACCAAGGCATGGGTGCTCAACTGGAATAAAGTGGCACAGGCCTCCTGGTTTGCCATTCCCAAGCTGATGCCGGTCAAGATCGTGTTTGATATGCGCGCCATTATGCCGGTGATGATCATGTTCGTTGTTACCGCTGTTGAGACTGTGGGCGATATCTCCGGTGTCATGGAGGGCGGCATGAATCGTGAACCCACCGATAAAGAGCTGTCCGGCGGTGTGATTTGTGACGGTCTCGGCTCCTCCTTTGCGGCTCTGTTCGGCGTACTGCCCAACACTTCCTTCAGTCAGAACGTGGGTCTGGTGGCCATGACCAAGGTGGTCAACCGCATGGCTCTGGCCTCCGGTGCCATCTTCCTGATCCTGTGCGGCCTGATCCCCAAGCTCGGCGCACTGATCTCCATTATGCCGCAGGCCGTTCTGGGCGGTGCTGCCGTTATGATGTTCTCTTCCATCGTGGTCAGCGGCATCCAGCTCATCACCAAGGAAAAGATGACCCCGCGTCAGCTTACCATCGTCTCGGTGGCTCTGGGTGTTGGCTACGGCATGGGTGCCAATAGCGGCATTCTGGCACAGGCTCCGCACGCTTTCCAGCTGATCTGCGGCGAATCTGGCATCGTCCCGGCTGCGTTCGTGGCGATCCTGCTGAATGTGCTGCTGCCGAAGGATGACAAGGCAGTATAAAGCTCAAAGCTTCTGCCGGGCCAGTGCTTCCAATTGCGCCAGTGCTTCGGGCGTGTCGGCGTCGGCCAGTTCATTCCGATCCGCAATGTAAACGGTGTGAACATGTGCGGGATATTTCCGAAGCAGAACGCTGCCGCCCATGCCCTGCGGCAAGGTGAGCAGTTCCTGAAAAAGTCCTTTTTCAAACAGAACGGGGCTTCCGGTAAGGGGAGACGGGTCGTTACGGACCCGGAATCCCAGACGGAAGATCTCCCGTTCTGTTTCTTTTTGTCGTTCCAGCCGAGTCCTGTTGTCCCACCCGGAGATGCCTGCCATGGCCTCCACTGTCTCGCGGCACAAAAGCGGCTGGTCTCCCGGCAGGAACATGCAGCCAAAAAGCTCCGGCACCTGTTCCAGCAGCGCGGAAAGTCCCAGCCGCACTGTATCGTTTCGGCCGGGCAGATCGTGCAGCAGCACCGGAACATTGCGGGAGCGGCAAAGCTGCGCAACTTCGTCCGAGCGTGTCACCACGATGCGGGCCGAAAGCCTTGGAGTATCGGTCGCCGCAAATGCGCGGCAAAGCATCGGTTCCCCGCAGAAATCTGCCAGCAGTTTGTTGGAACCAAAACGGCGGCTTACCCCGGACGCCATGATGACACAGCCCACCGGAAGAAGTTCTTTCATATAGTACCACTCCTTCTGAAACGAATTGACAATAGTATTATATCGAAATCTGTGTTAAAATAAAAGAACAGAGAAAAAAAGAGAGGAACCTGCAGCTATGATGACGATCCGAGAATATAAGCGGGCCGAAACTCTGGAAGAAGCGTGGCAGCTGAACCAGAAAAAGGCCAACCGTGTGCTGGGCGGCATGATCTGGCTCAAAATGGAGAACATCAATGTCGGCACAGCCATCGACCTGTCCGGTCTGGGACTGGACACCATAGAGGAGACCGAGGACACTTTTTCCATCGGTGCTATGGTCACACTGCGGCAGCTGGAAGAGCATCCCGGCCTTGCCGCCTATACCCGCGGCGCAGTAAAAGAAGCGCTGCGGCATATCGTGGGCGTGCAGCTGCGAAATCTGGCGACTGTGGGCGGTAGCATCTACAGCCGATTCGGCTTTTCCGACGTGCTCACACTGTTTATGGCCATGGATTGTTCGGTAGAGCTGTACAAGGGTGGCATCGTGTCCCTGCGGGAGTACGCCGAGCGTCCCTATGACCGGGACATCCTTGTGCGGCTGATCGTCAAAAAGGAAAACGCGGAGTTTTTCTATCAGTCTGTGCGCAACAGCCAGACCGATATCCCGGTGCTCACCTGTGCCGCCGCCCGTCTTGCAGATGGGTGCTATCGCATTGCGATCGGCGCACGCCCGCTTAAAGCGGTACTGTATGAATTCCCGGCGGAAAACGGTGTGCCTGCACAGGAGCTGGCGCTGAAATGCGCCGATGCAGTAAAGAACGATATCATTACCGGCTCCAATATGCGTGGCAGTGCGGAATATCGCCGCCATCTGGCGGGCGTTCTGACAAAGCGTGCTGTTGTGGAGCTGGAAGCACGCACGGCACAGGAGGAAAATTAAATGCAGATCACTCTTACATTGAACGGCGTCAAGGTCACAGAGGATGTGGCCGCAGATATGCTGCTGATCGATTTTGTACGTGCCCACGGCTGCAAGAGCGTCAAGCGCGGCTGTGAGACTTCCAACTGCGGTCTGTGCACGGTGTTTCTGGACGAGAAACCGGTGCTGTCCTGCTCGGTGCTGGCAGCACGTGCCAGCGGCCACAGCATTACCACACTGGAAGGCCTGCAGGAAGAAGCAGCGGAGTTTGGCGGTTTTATCGCGGATCAGGGCGCAGAGCAGTGCGGCTTCTGCAACCCGGGCTTTATCATGAACGCACTGGCCCTCTTCCGCGAGAATCCGTACCCCAGTGAGGAAGAGGTCAAGGAATATCTCTCCGGCAACCTCTGCCGCTGCTCTGGCTATGAGGGCCAGCTGCGCGGCATCATGAACTTTCTGGCATGGAAAAAGCAGAAGGAGGCCGCAGAATGAGTACCATCAATAAACCCTTCCGTAAAAAGGATGCGATGCAGCTGGTCACCGGACAGCCTGTTTATATGGATGATGTGATCCCGCAGGACTGCCTGACCGTGAAGCTGCTGCGCTCTCCGCACGCGAATGCCATCGTCAAAACCATCAACACCGCTGTGGCAAAAAAAGTGCCCGGGATCGAAGCGATCTTTACATGGGAGGATGTGCCGCAGGATGCGCCGCGTTACACGCAGGCAGGCCAGACCTATCCGGAAGCCAGTCCGCATGACCGCCTGCTCATCGACCGCCATGTGCGCTTTGTGGGCGATGTTGTGGCCATCGTGGCCGGCAAAGACGAAAAGTGCGTGGATAAGGCCCTCAAGCTCATCAAGGTAGAATATGAGGTTTTGGAAGCAGTGCTGGACTATCACACTGCCAAGGACAACCCCATTCTGGTGCATCCGGAGGACAACTGGGCCAGTCTGTGCCCGGTGGGAGCCGATAACAAACGCAACCTCTGTGCCCATGATGAATGCGGAGCCGGTGATATCGACGCAGTGCTTGCAGCCAGCGATGTGGTCATCGACCATGTGTACCACACCAAAGCCTGTCAGCAGGCTATGATGGAGACCTTCCGCACCTACTGCTCGATCGACACCTACGGACGCCTGAACGTGCTCAGCTCCACCCAGATCGTATTCCATGCACGGCGCAATATTGCAAGCGCACTGCATATCCCCAAAAGCATGGTGCGCGTGGCAAAGCCCCGCATTGGCGGCGGCTTTGGCGCAAAGCAGACAGCGGTCAGCGAAGTATATCCGGCTTTTGTGACTTGGAAGACCAAAAAGCCCTCCAAGATCATTTTCAGCCGTGTGGAAAGCCAGATTGCATCCTCGCCGCGTCATGAAATGGAGGTCCATGTGCGGCTGGGTGCTACGAAGGACGGCATTGTGAAGGGCATTGATCTGTACACCCTTTCCAATACCGGTGCCTACGGCGAGCACGGCCCCACAACGGTAGGCCTTTCCGGCCACAAATCCATCCCACTGTATGGCAAGGCAGAGGCTTTCCGCTTTATCAGTGATGTCGTGTATACGAACCACATGTCTGCCGGTGCTTACCGCGGCTATGGTGCAACGCAGGGCCTGTTTGCGGTAGAATCTGCCGTCAATGAGCTGGCCCACAAGCTGAACATGGATCCCTTTGAGCTGCGTTTGAAAAACACCGTGCAGGAGGGCGATGTGATGCCCGCCTATTATGGCGCTGTCAATACCAGCTGTGCACTGGATCGCTGCCTTGTCAAGGTGCGGGATATGATCGACTGGGAGCACAAGTATCCTGCCCGTGATATGGGCAACGGCAAGGTGCGCGCTGTCGGCATGGGCATGGCAATGCAGGGATCTGGCATTTCCGGCATGGATGTGGGCAGTGCGACCCTGAAACTGAATGACGACGGCTTCTATACCCTGATGATCGGTGCGGCCGACATGGGCACCGGCTGTGACACTACACTGGCGCAGATCGCTGCCGAGGTTCTGGACTGCCCGCTGGATAATATCACGGTCTTTGGAGCCGATACAGATACCTCGCCCTATGACTCTGGCTCCTATGCGTCCAGCACCACTTATGTTACCGGCAAGGCCACTGAAAAATGTGCCATGAAGCTGCGCACTCAGATCTGCAGGCTGGGCGCAGAGCTGTTGGGATGTGCTGAGGACGAGGTGGAATTTGACGGCAGGGATGTTTTTATGAGCAAGGACCCTGCACAGAAAAAAACGCTGTCGGAGATCGCGTATGCTTCCCAGTTCGGCCACATGGTACCGCTGGAAGCCACCGAAACGCATACTTCGCCTTTGTCGCCGCCGCCGTTCATGGTCGGTGCTGCTGAGGTGGAAGTGGATACCGAGACCGGTGAAGTAAAGCTGTTGGAGTTTGATGCCTGCGTGGACTGCGGCACGCCCATCAACCCGAACCTGACCCGTGTACAGACCGAGGGCGGTCTGCTGCAGGGCATCGGCATGACTTTGACCGAAAACATTACCTACGATAAGAATGGCTATCCGCAGGAAAACTCGCTGTTCCAGTACAAGATCCCTGCCCGTACCGATGTGGGAAAACTCAAGGTGGAGTTTGAGAGCAGCTACGAACCCAACGGTCCCTTTGGCGCAAAGTCCATCGGCGAGGTCGTCATCAATACGCCGCTGCCGGCCATTTCCGATGCGATCTATAATGCCATTGGTACCCGGTTCTATGAGCTGCCCATTACGCCGGAACAGATCGCCATGGCTGTTGCCAAAAAAGAGTAAGCGTTTGTATGCCGATTGAAAACGACTTTCCGTTTCTGATGGAAAAAGGCCACATTGTATCACTTGTGGGCGGCGGCGGCAAAACGACACTGATGTACGCCATGGCTGCGCACTGTGTCCGTAAGAACTGGCATGTGCTGGTGACCACCACCACCCATATCATGCGGCCGCCCGGCGCTGTTTGGGCGCGGACGGACGCGGACCTTTTCCGCCTGTGGGAACACGGCAGCTATGCCGTTGCCGGAACAGCGGCTCCCGGCGGGAAAATGACAGTCCCTCCGCAGAAACAGCTGGAGCATTGGATGCAGCTGGCCGATATCGTTCTCATCGAAGCGGATGGTTCCAGACGGATGCCCTGCAAGGCCCCGGCTGCACATGAGCCGGTGCTCTTGCCACAGTGCGATATCGTGCTTGCGGTTGCAGGCGTTTCTGCACTGGGGGAATCACTGGAAAAAGGATGCTTCCGGGCAGAACTGGCACAGCAGATTTTGCGTGTCCCGGGAAATGCTGTGCTGACGCCAACACTGCTGGCAAAGCTGCTTGTCAGCGAGTCCGGGGAGAAGAAAGCGGTGGGGGAGCGCAGCTTTTATGCGGTGCTCAATCAGGTAGACACCGAAGAGCAGGCCGTGTTGGCCCGTCAGACCGCTGATATCCTGAAAAAGCGTTACAGCGTGCCTTGCATTCTGACTCATTTTGAAAAAGGAGAGCGTGCATGAGCAAAGAAGAAAGAATCGTGTTCTGTACCGGCGGCGGATGCACTGCAAAGCTGGGAGCAGGTGTGCTGAGCCGCATTCTGGAAAAACTGCCGCGCGGGGAAAAAGACCCGAACCTGCTGGTGGGCTACGACAGCCGGGATGATGCCGCTGTGTACCGCATAACAGATGATATTGCGCTGGTGCAGACGGTGGACTTTTTTCCGCCAATGGTGGACGACCCTTATACCTTCGGGCAGATTGCCGCTGCCAATGCCTTGAGTGACATCTATGCCATGGGAGGCGAGGTAAAAACTGCGCTGAATCTGGTCTGCTTTCCTGAGAGTATGGATCTGAACATTCTGGGGGAGATCCTGCGCGGTGGTGCAGAAAAAGTTGCCGAAGCAGGAGGAAGCCTGGCAGGCGGTCATTCCATTGCCGATACAGGCGTAAAATATGGTCTGTCCGTCACCGGTCTTGTGAACCCCAAAAAGATGTATACCAATGATTCCGGCCAGCCCGGCGACAAATTGATCCTGACAAAAGCTCTGGGTGTAGGTCTGCTCTGCACGGCAAACCGCGTAGGCGAAGCCGCTCCGGAACATATGGCAGGTGCCATCGCGTCCATGACGACGCTGAACAAAACAGCTGCTGAGATCAGCCGCCGCTATTCTGTTCACGCTGCTACTGATGTGACAGGATTCAGCTTTCTGGGCCATCTGCATGAAATGATGGGAGGAAAGCTTTCCTGCATCATTGATGCACGGTCGATTCCTGTCCTTCCGGGGGCTGAAAAGGCGGCAGACGAGTTTCTGTACACTGCCGCCGGGCAGCGCAACCGCAACCACACCGGGCCCTATGTCACATTTGAAGATCTGCCCTTTGCCATGGAGGAAGTGTTGTTCGACCCTCAGACCTCCGGCGGTCTGCTGCTGGCTGCTGCATCGGAAGATGCCTCTGCGCTGGAAGCAGAGCTGCAGGCGGCCGGTCTGCCTGCAAAGATCGTGGGGGAGATCGTTCCTAAAACGGAACACGAAATTACCGTAAAATATTAAAAATATCAGTGGAGGACAAAAAAACAATGCTGAAAGTAGATGCCCGCGGTGATGCCTGCCCGTTGCCTGTTGTAAAGGCAAAAAAAGCGATCTCTGAGCTGAAAGGTGCCGGTGAGGTGGAAGTGCTGGTGGATAACGAGATCGCCGTGCAGAACCTGACCAAGATGGCCCAGCAGAAGGGCTATCAGTACAGTGCTGAAAAGCTGGCTGAGCAGGAATACCGGGTACTGTTCACAGTGGGGAACGCTGCGGCAGCACCGACCGAGGAAGTGCCTGTCTGTGCACCGGATCTCCGCACCGATACAGTGGTGGCTGTCAGCTCAGATAAAATGGGCGCAGGCTCTGAAGAGCTGGGCAGGGCCCTGCTCAAGGCCTTTGTGTTTGCGCTCACTCAGCAGGACAAGCTGCCCAAAACGATCCTGTTTTACAATGGCGGCGCAGCCCTTACCTGTGAGGGCTCGCCTATGTTGGAAGACCTGAAGGTACTGGAGGCACAGGGCGTGGAGATCATGACCTGCGGGACCTGTCTGAATTTCTATGGCCTGACGGAAAAGCTGGCTGTTGGCAGCGTGACCAACATGTATGTAATCGTGGAAAAGCTGACGCAGGCAGGCAATGTGGTGAAGCCGTGATCTATCTGGATAATGCTGCTACCACCCTGCACAAACCGCCGCAGGTGGAGCAAGCCATGCTGGAGGCTCTGCGCACAGCAGGCAACCCGGGCAGAGGTGCCCACGAACCCACCCTGCACGCAAGCCGCCTTGTCTATGCAGCACGGTGCGCAATATCAAGGCTTTTGAACGCACCGGACCCATCCTGCGTCGCGTTTGCGGCGAACGCCACTCAGGCGCTGAATACGGCGCTGGGCGGGCTGTTCGCGCCGGGAGACCACATCATCACGACAGTTTGTGAGCACAACTCCGTTCTGCGGGCGCTCTACCGTTTGCGGGATCAGGAGGGGGTTCAGCTCAGTTTTGCCGGGGTGGACGAGAAAGGACGCCTGCAATATGACGGCTGGCAGGGGTTGATCCAGCCTAATACGAAGGCGGTCGTTGTTACGGGTGCTTCCAATGTGACGGGCAATGGCACCGACCTTGCCCGGGTCTCAGAGTTTGCACACCGGAACGGCTTGCTTCTGATCGTGGATGCTGCTCAGACAGCCGGGGCTCAGCCTGTAGATGTGCAGGCACTGGACATTGACGTGCTGTGCTTTACCGGTCACAAGGCACTGCTTGGCCCGCAGGGAACAGGCGGCCTGTATGTGCGGCCGGGACTTTCTGTCCGTCCGCTGGTAGTGGGTGGAAGCGGTGTGCACAGCTTCGATGAGCGTCATCCGGCACAGATGCCCACTGCGCTGGAAGCGGGCACCCTCAATGTTCCGGGTCTGGCGGGCCTGTGTTCCGGTGTGGAGTGGATCCTGGCTCAGGGCGTGGAAACGCTGTGTGCGCAGGAATCTGCGTTGGCAGCACTTTTTTACGAGCGCATCCGTGATCTGCCGAATGTAACGCTTTACGGCGACCCGGAAATGGCACCGCGCGCCCCCATTGTTGCACTCAATATCGGAAACGAGGATTCGGCCCGCATTGCGGACATCCTGTGGGAGGACTACGGCATCTGCGTACGTGCTGGTGCGCATTGTGCGCCGCTGATGCATAAAGCTCTTGGCACCGTCCGGCAGGGCGTGGTACGGTTCAGTTTTTCGTACTTCAATACGGAGGCAGAGGTGCTTTTGGCTGCAGGTGCGGTACGCGACCTTGCGCAGGAGTTATGACATGCGTGTAAGAAAGACTTATATCGTGCTCTCGTTCCGCACTACGCTGCAGGCAATGGAATGGGAAAAGCAGTGCCTTGCAGCAGGCGTTCCGGGCAGACTGATCCCACTGCCGCGCGAAATATCCGCGGGCTGCGGTCTTGCATGGCGGATGCTGCCGGAAGAGTTTGAGCAATGGCAACACAGGCTGGATGCAGCCGGGTATGACCGTGCAGCAGCGGTGGAACAATAAGAGCAAAACAGGAGAATGACACATGAGCAAAACACCGCTTTATAAGATGCTTCAGGACGTTCCGTCCTCAGGCGGCTGGACACTGGCGACCCTGCTGGACGGCAGCGTTTCCGGCAGTCAGCTGCTTTTGCAGGCGGGTAAACCGGTATGGCAGGCAGGCCCGGCTGACTTTATGCGCAGAGATCTGTCCGGATTGCAGAGCTGCACCGCCACGGGTGTACAGCTGATCGAGGGGCAGCATGTATTTGTGGAGCGCTTTGGTGCAGTGCCTCAGCTGGTCGTCTGCGGCGGTGGTCATGTGGCAGCTGCAACGGTACGGCTTGCCAGGCTGCTGGGTCTGCCGGTCCTTGCGATAGACGACCGCGAAGAATACGCACAGCAGCTGCGGGATGCCGGAGCCGATAATGTGCTCTGCCTGCCGTTTGAACAGGCGTTGAAGCAGGTGCCCGGCAGCGCGGAAACTTATTTTATTGTCGTTACACGCGCACATGCTTTTGACGTGATCTGCCTTGAGCAGATCCTGCGAAAGCCTGCGGCCTATGTTGGGATGATGGGCAGCCGGGGACGTTCTGCACTGGTGCGCCGTCAGCTGCTGGAAAAGGGGCTTGAGGAAAAGCGGGTGGAAGCCTTGTATGCGCCCATTGGGCTGTCCATCGGGTCTCAGACGGCAGAGGAGATTGCACTGTCTATTCTGGCGCAGGTCGTTTCGATCAAGAATGCCCGCTCACAGACCGAGGGATTTTCTTCGGCAATTCTGGATGCAATGGCTCAGGCAGACCACACGGGGCAGCGTGCTGTGCTGGCTGTGATCACGGCACGGCATGGTTCCACTCCCAGAGAAGCGGGGGCAAAAATGCTGGTCCTTGCGGACGGCACGGTTATTGGCAGCGTGGGCGGCGGTATTATGGAGCACCGCACAATTCTGGCTGCGCAGGAAATGCTGGCGGGAAATGCTTCGGCACAGCAGCTGATGCATTTTTCGGCAGATGGAAAGGACGAAGACGCTGCAGCCGCTGCCTGCGGCGGTTCGATGGAAATATGGTTGGCCATTCTGCAGGCAGGAGAGGAGCTCAAATGAAACAGGATGTATTGATCCTTGTGCGCGGCGGCGGCGATCTTGCCACTGGTACGATCCACCGCTTGTGGTCTGCCGGTCTGCGTGTCCTTGTACTGGAAGCAGAGCACCCGGCGGCGATCCGGCGGCAGGTCTCGCTGTGTGAGGCAGTCTATGAAGGTGAAGCAACCGTGGAAGGTCTGCGTGCTGTGCGCATTGAAGCGCTGGCGCAGGCAGAAGAGGTCTGGAACCAGAATGCGGTTCCTGTTTTGGTAGACCCGAAAGGCGAGAGCATTGCACAGGCAAGACCGGATGTTCTGGTGGATGCGATCCTTGCAAAGAAAAATCTCGGCACTGCCCGGGATATGGCACCCCTTACCATTGCGCTTGGTCCGGGCTTCACTGCCGGGCAGGATGTGGATGCAGTGGTGGAAACAAAACGCGGTCATCGGCTGGGACGTATCATCCGGGAAGGTTCAGCCATTGCCAACACCGGCATCCCGGGGATCATCGGAGGCTATGGCAAAGAGCGCGTGATCCATGCCGCTGCAGCGGGTGTGTTTGAGGATGTACGCAGGATCGGCGATATTGTAGCAGAAGGAGAGACCATCGCTCAGATCAGAACGGCAGATGGAACCATCACTCCTGTGACCACACAGATCACGGGCATTCTTCGCGGACTGCTGCGCAGCGGCTACCCGGTAACGCCCGGCTTCAAAGTAGCAGACGTAGACCCGCGCAAGGAGGAACTCTCTAACTGCTTTTTGATCTCGGATAAAGCTCGCTGCATTGCGGGCAGCGTGCTGGAACTGGTTTGTGCCCAGCTGTGGAAATAACTGAAAAGAGAAAAACCTCCGCTTCCCGGCGGTGTCACCAGCAGGGAAGCAGAGGCTTTTCTTTGTTTACAGACGCTATCAAAAATTCCGAAATTCAATTGCGATAACAGCGATCCTGACCGACCAGCCAGTCCTCGCACAGGCGCTGCGCTTCTTCCAGACTGCGGCTTTCACAATCAAAGAAAGCACCGCGCATCGAGCAGTAAGAATAATGGACACGGGGAGCACCATTGGCATCCTTAAAGCGTTCACAGCGTTCCTGTCCGGGCATCAGAAAAAGTTGTTCCATAGTCCATTCTCCTTTTTTGCAACGATCAGCGGTAAGCACACAACGTTTGCTATTGTAGCACGGCAGGAGAGAATATGCCATTGCCGTTTTGCCCAAAGATTCGCTGCTTTTTTCTCCCGGATGGCACTTGACAACGTAGGAACGCAGTTTGCCGACACACGAACCACCGACTGCATATCCGTGCGGCCGGCGGTCACTGTTTTGGGCTGCAAATAAAGAGAACCGGCACATCATCTGGCTGTGCTGCGAGAGGCTCTATGGAAAAACGCTGGATACAATAAAAATATTTTGTGCAATTTTCATAGTTTTCTAAATGATGTTTTGGTGGTACAATAGAAGCATTAAAATAGGTCTTTTCAGGAGGAGCACATGGCAGAAAAGAACATTGAACTGGATAGCGTAGAGGTGGCTGCGGCGGTCTTTGGCAATTGTGACCGCAACATCCGTCTACTGGAACACGAATTTTCGGTTACGGCGGTCTGCCGAGGCACGCAGCTGCGGCTCTCGGGCGAGCCTGCCAACGTTGCTGCTGCGAACCGTGCCGTGGAAGGAATGCTGCTTCTGATGGAAAACCATACGCCGCTGGAGGATCAGACGGTGCGTTACTGCATCAGTCTGGCTCACGACGGTGCGGAAAAGCGGGTCAAGGAACTGACCGAGGACTTTGTAACGGTGACGGTCAAGGGCCGTCCTATCCGGCCTAAGACCTTGGGACAGAAAGAATACCTGAATGCGATCCGCAGCAATGCCATCACCTTTGGCGTTGGCCCGGCGGGCACAGGCAAGACCTATCTGGCTGTGGCCATGGCAGTGAAAGCGTTCAAGGCCAAGGAAGTATCCCGCATTGTGCTGACCCGCCCGGCAGTGGAAGCAGGCGAAAAGCTGGGCTTCCTGCCCGGTGACCTGCAGCAGAAGGTAGACCCTTATCTGCGCCCACTGTATGACGGCCTGTTTGATATGCTGGGTGCCGAGACCTATGAGCGTCTTGTGGAAAAACAGATCATTGAGGTGGCGCCTCTTGCCTATATGCGAGGCCGCACGCTGGACGATTCCTTTATTATTCTGGACGAGGCGCAGAACACCACGCCCGAGCAGATGAAAATGTTTCTGACCCGCATGGGAGTGGGTTCCAAGGTCGTGGTCACCGGTGATGTGACCCAGATCGACCTGCCGGAGCGAACACGCAGCGGCCTTGTAGACGCACTGCATGTGCTCAAGAATGTGAACGGCATTGCGCAGTGCTACTTCACGGAAAAGGACGTTGTGCGTCATCGCCTTGTGCAGGAGATCATCAAGGCCTATGAAAAAGCTGCCCACCCTGAAAAATAAGATCCTCAGAGTTGAGATAAATAATTATCAAAAGCAGAAAGGAGTGGACTGATTTATGTCCAATAAAGTTTTGATCACCAATTCACAGAAGGCCGTCAAGGTTCCTTCTGGTCTGCGTATCCTTATCCGCCGTGCCTGCAATGCTGTACTGGAATATGAACACTTTGAAGCACCTGCAGAGATCAGCGTTACCTTTGTGGATAACGCTGCCATTGCCGAGCTGAACAACCAGTACCGCAACAAGCCCATGCCCACTGATGTGCTGAGTTTCCCTCTGGGGGTGGATGGCAAATACGATGTGGACGAGAACAACGGCTGCAAGATGCTGGGAGATATCGTCATCAGCATGGAGCGTGCACAGGAGCAGGCCAACCTTTACGGCCATCTGCTGCAGCGTGAGGTGGCTTTCCTGACCGTGCATTCCATGCTGCATCTGCTGGGCTATGACCACGAGAATGGCGGTCTGGAAGCGATGCATATGCGGGAAAAAGAAGAGGCCGTTCTGCTGCAGCTGGGTCTGCCGCGCACCGTCAGCTATACCGAGTAATTCACTTATCACCGTGCGGCTGCCGCACAAAACAGACAGGAGCTAAATTTTGAGTAACGCAACACCCATTCAGGGGCATTATGATACGTCGTCCGTTTTTGTAGCGGTCATTGGCCGTCCCAATGTAGGCAAATCCAGCCTGACCAACCTTCTGGTCGGCGAAAAGGTGGCGATCGTCACCTCCAAGCCTCAAACCACCCGTACCCGCATCACGGGCGTCATTACCCGTGGGCCGCTGCAGTATGTTCTGCTGGATACGCCCGGTGTACACAAGGCGCGTAACAAACTGGGCAAGCGGATGGACAAGACGGCCAGCGACTCCATTGCAGATGTGGACGTTTCCATGATGCTGTTTGAGCCCTATGGCGCATTGAACGAATCCGAAATGGTGCTGGTGGATATGCTGCGCAGCAGTGGTGGTCCGGCTATTGCCGTCATCAATAAGACGGATCTTGTCAAGGAGCCTGCCGATCTGGAGGCCCGCAGGGAAGAGCTGAAAGCGCTGGGCGTGTTCGATGATATCTACACAGTCAGTGTACGGGATAACGACGGTTGCGAGATGCTGTTCGATGCACTGAGCCGCTATGCCGTGGAGGGCCCACATTACTTTGATGATGACGCCTACACCGACATGCCGGAAAAAGAGCTGGTGGCCGAAGTCATTCGTGAGAAGGCTCTGCTGTTCATGCGGGATGAGATCCCGCACGGCATCGCCGTTGTGGTGGAACGTTTCAAAGAGCGCCCGGACACAGACCTGATCGATATTGATGTGAACATTTACTGTGAGCGTGAAAGCCACAAGGGCATGGTTATTGGCAAGGGCGGTGCAATGCTGAAAAAGATCGCCAGTGCAGCCCGTGCAGACTGCGAGGAGTTTCTTGGCTGCCGGGTCAATCTGCAGTGCTGGGTCAAGGTAAAGTCAGATTGGCGGGATAACGAGTTTTTGCTGAACAACTTTGGTTTTAAGCAGAACAATAACAATCGCTGACACCTTCCAGATCAGGACAGATTTCCCTTGGATGAAGGAGCAGAATAAAACTGAAACTATCCACAAAAGGGAAGAGGTGCTGTAAGATGGATGCGCAGACAAGCTGGCAGGCGTTTGCCTGCACGGGCAATATCCTTCGCTATCTCGATTATAAGCAAAAGCAGCCGGAAGAAGCCACAGCAGAGGACAGGGAAAATGGAAGCCTTTGTAACCACGGGTCTGGTACTGAAGGAGACCCGCTATAAGGAATCGGATCGGATCCTGACGATCCTGACGCCGGAGCTGGGTGTGATCTCAGCCTCTGCACAGAGCAGCCTGCGGCTGAAAAGCAAATTGTTCAGCGCCTGCGGGCTGTTCTGCTATTCAGAGTTTACGCTGGTGCCGGGCCGCAACATGTATACCGTGCGGGAAGCCGAAGTGAAAAACGTCTTTCACGGCATTTCGGCCAGCATTGAAGGCATGAGCCTTGCGATGTATATGGCTGAAATGGCAATGACTCTTTCGCCCACCGGGCAGGAAGCACAGCGGGAACTCCGGCTTTTGTTAAACTGCTTTTATATGGTCGGTGAGAGCAAAACAGATCTGCGGGTGGTCAAAGCCGTTTTTGAGCTGCGCACAATGAGTGAATGCGGCTTTATGCCGCAGATCGTATGCTGCCGTGACTGCGGTGTGTACGATGGAGCCGCCTTTTATCTGGATGTGCAGGAGGGGCATCTGCTTTGTGCGGATTGTGCCGCAAAGCAGGGTAAGACCTGCAATCTGGATCAGGGCGCTTTGTATGCATTGCGGCATATCTGTCTTGTAGACGACAAAAAAATATTTGCATTTAAAATATCTGTGGGCAGTCTGGAAAAGCTTGCTGCGGTGGCAGAGCGGTATGCTCTGATTCATCTGGATAAGCCCTTGAAAAGCTATGACTTTTTAAAATCACTGCTGCCCTGAGCATAAAGGAAACCCTATGGAAACAAGTTACTTAAAAACACTGGAACTGGATAAGATCATCGCCCGTGCAGCAGAAGGCTGTGTGTGCAAGGAAGCACATGAGATGCTGCTTGCCCTTCAGCCGCAGTGCGACCCGGACGAAGTGCGCTATGCGCTGGAGCAGACCGACGCGATCAATACCCTGCTGATCAAGAATGGCTCGCCTCGTTTTGGCGGGGTAGAAAATGTCAGCCAGCTGGCGGCACGCGCGGTCAAGGGCGGTGTGCTCTCCATGGGGGAACTGCTGATGGTGGCCGGCGCTCTGCGCAACTTTCAGAACCTGACCAGCTGGTATGGCTCCTCGGAACATGATGCCCTGCCTACAGATGATCTGTTCTACGCGCTGGCACCTCAGCCCGGGCTGGAGCAGCAGATCTCCAGCGCCATTCTGGCTCCGGATGCCATGGCAGACACGGCTTCCCACACCCTGAACGAGCTGCGCAAAAAAATCCGCGCTACGGAAAACAGCATCCGCGACCGGCTGGAAAGCATGGTCCGCAATATGGATACCTCCAAGTATTTGCAGGAGAGTGTGGTCTCCATTCGCAATGGACGGTATGTTGTGCCCGTTAAGAGCGAGTATCGCGGCGAGGTGAGCGGCATCATCCATGATGTCTCGTCCACCGGTGCCACCGTCTTTGTGGAGCCGCAGGCGGTTGTGGAAGCAAATGCACGCATTCTGCAGTACCGTGCACAGGAGGCGCAGGAGATCGAACGCATTCTGGTGGCATTTACGGCACAGGTAGCCGCCATTGAGCCTCAGTTCCAGTACAGCTACAAGGCAATGCTGGAAATTGATGTGCTGTTGGCAAAGGCTCGTCTGGCTCTGGATATGAAGGCATTCAAGCCCTCTGTCCGCACCGACAGCTCCTTTTCGCTCATTCGGGCGCGTCATCCGCTCATTGACCCCAAAAAGTGTGTACCTGTGGACATTGCGTTGGGCAAAGAGTACGATTCGCTCATCATCACCGGCCCGAACACCGGCGGTAAGACCGTCACCCTGAAAACGGCCGGTCTGCTGTGCGCGATGGCACAGTGTGGTTTCCTGATCCCGGCCGACGAGCGCAGCGAGGTCTGCGTGTTCGATGAGTTTCTCGTGGACATCGGCGATGAGCAGAGCATCGAACAGAGCCTTTCCACCTTCTCCGGCCATATGAAAAAAATCACCGGCATTCTGGAGCTGGCCATGCCGCACACCCTTGTGCTGCTGGACGAGCTGGGCGCCGGTACCGACCCTGCCGAGGGTGCCGCGCTGGCTGTGGCCATCATTGAAGAACTGCGCCGCCGCGGCGTGCTGCTGATGGCCACCACCCACTATGCAGAGCTCAAGGTGTTCGCACTGGAGACCAAGGGCGTCGTGAACGCCAGCTGCGAATTCGATCTGGAAACGCTGCGCCCGACCTATAAGCTGAGCGTCGGCGTGCCGGGCAAGTCCAACGCCTTCCTCATCAGTGAGAAGCT
>ERZ857969.2232-NODE-2232-length-22909-cov-7.106677_pt1 | contig 22909 bp, 31 predicted proteins | sample MGYA00519864_ERZ857969 | MGnify/ENA primary metagenome ERZ857969 (study PRJEB31778, sample SAMEA3449382) | human gut metagenome | biome: human gut; feature: human-associated habitat; material: faeces | place: United Kingdom | collected 2010/2012 ... | reverse complement strand
GCCGTCTCTGCTCTTTGAAACGTATAGGACAATATGGATTGTGGGAGGTGTTCCAGTCGCGTTTGTCGCTGACGTATAAGCAGTGCGGGTGTTCCCGGGTAAGGAACATACCTTTGAGCCGGTCGAGGTCATCGGCAGTGGTCTTCCGTCCGCCCATGACGTTTTCGAGGACGAGGCGGTAGCAGCACCCTGCGTTTTCGAGCCGGGCGATGACCTCCGGCACATCGGCCTCGTACCCGACCCACCCGTGGCAGGCCACGAGGTCGCCGTTGCCGTCGAAGCGTACCCTGAGGTCGAATACCCGCGTACCGCCCTCTATCTGTCCCTCGACAGTCTCCCGCTGGCACCGGGCGAAGGGTTGTAAGAGCTGCCCCCACCATTTCATCGGTTTATAGCCCGTCAGGCTGTTATGTGAGCCGTACATATCTATATCGCTTTAAAGTCAAAACGCACGTTATTGGAAGTAGCTTTCTTATTCTCAAAATAATAAAGCCCTATGCCGGCACCGTCAAGGTCGTTCGCCACGAAATATGCGCTTACCGTGTTGTTGTCAGAGTCGAAATGATAATTAAGAAAGAAACAAAAACGCTGGTATACGGTATCTTCCGAAACAAAGTAGACAGGGGCTTGCGAACTCCATGTGCTTTTGGGAAGGGTACTGAGGTCTACATAAGTGTCCACACTGTCGAAACAACCATATACATAATTTGTACCCGGTATGTCGGGAATGTCGCTCGTCAGGGCCACCGTACCCGTTTTTGCGGGCAGGTAGTGCTGGTACTTCCCCGTCGTGTCGCACCGCAGGCGTATGTTGTAATCTTCCGTCGACCCGTCCATGTGGAAATCAAGGTATCGACCTATCTCCGTAACCCCGTCATTCCCCACCACAGGGATTTTGTTTTTGGGGTCGAGTTCCCCCGCCGTAACGATTCCGTGCCCTTGCAACGTATGAGCGTCCACCCGGTTGAGTGCTTCGGTGAGTTCGGCTACAAGCTGTTTCAAGGTCATACCCGTATCCGGGTCCACTACCGCATTCCATATCGTTGCCGGATAAATCGTACTCCCGTTATTTTTCAGTTTCTTTATCCTTGCCATGTTTGTGTGTGTATTGAAGGCAGGCGGGAAATAACCGCCCTCCGCATTTATCAAATCGTTATCTCCGGGTAAACCGTTACATCGGTTACAGCTTCCGCTTTCAAGTAGGTCGATATGATCGGGTCGCCATCACCATCACAGTCCGCTCTCGTAGCCAAGTCCGCCTCATTCGCTTTCGTCGCGTTGTCGGCTATTTTCGCATGGTCGGCATTGATTGCGCTCGTTGCTTCGTCGGCCGTAGATGCCGCATCTGCACGGTTCACCGTAACCGTTCCGTCCGACGCTACGGTAATATTGCCACCCGACTTCACGCCGCCGAGGGTCGAAGTCGTCGCAACGGGAAATTGATCTTTTCTCAACAAGTCATTAAGGAGGACACCCGAGTTCTTCACCTTCTTGGTCGACCCGCCGGATCTGTCGTGAACGATAATTCCCATTGTGGGAGAATCATCGTCCTCGTAATCGTCCATAGTAACCACTTCCGGTGTAAGATCGGCAAAGTCCGTGTATAACGTGTCCAACTTCTCTTTATCCTCTTTGCTCATCAACCCGTTGGCAGAGGTAGAGGCCGGTGTATTTCTTGCCAAGTCGCCGATAGCCACACCGGAATCCTTCGCCGTTTTATTGTTTCCGGCCGAGGTCAGTACCCGGTCGGACGCCGCCGCATTCGCCGACATCGTTACCATATTTGCCGTACCGCTCGATACCTTCCCGTCCGCATAACTTTTCGCCGATTGCAGATTATCGTTCAACAACCCGGTCAGCGTCTTCGTGTCCGTAATGCCCGTAAGGAACGATTCGATCTCCTTCCAGCGGTTGATCGTCGTGTCCGAAGCGTCCGCATCTTCGAGGAAGGAGTTTACTTTGTCAATAAACAGGTTTAAGTACTGAGCATATCCGTCAAGTCCGCTTTCGCTGTGTTCCCCTATGGTGCTACGCAAGTCGGACATGGCCTGAATGATATTCTTGCTTTCACCCATGTCCCCGAACGTAAGGGCCAAATCGTCTATGATTTCGCTCAGTTTGGTTTTGTTGTTGGGATCCACCACTGCCTCCGGAATCGTCGCCGGATAGATTGTACTCCCGTTTTCCTTTAACTTCTTAATATTTGCCATTGTGATTATGTTTTATTGGTTATATTTCCTTGTAATCCGTCTTATCCGTGTAATCCGCCGACGTAATTGTACCGTTGCCATCGATGAATCCCTGCGTAATCGTGTCGGGATAACCTGTTTCGAAGGAAATCGAGTAAGATCGACCGTTATCGAACAAAAAAGTTAACCTGTAATCCACCCCGTCTTCTATCTGTACAACGGCTGACCCCAAAAACAAAGGTTCCCTGAATTGCGTCGTCGCTTTCAACAACAGTGGGGATTTACCTTTGGTGACGGCAAGCATTACAGCGGCTATTTCGTCCAAATCTTCGTCCAAATAGAAACCTTTCCCCGAGGAATATTCTCCCAAATCAATGATTTTCGGGAACAGTTCTCCGGTTGCGGTTTCGAGGTCGCCGATACGGGCGGTATCTTCTTCCTGCCGTTTCTTTATCAGGTCCACCGTCTCGGCATCGGCCTTGGCGTTGAGCGTATCCGTCAGACCTTCGACCGAGGCCGCCGGTATCTTGTCGTCCTTGTGGAAAAACGAGTCTATCCACGCGGCGAACTGTCCGGCCGTGGGATAAGCCCCCCGGCTGAACCATTTTTTCAATGTCTCCCTTGTTGTTGCCATTCTATCGCGCTTTGATGATATAGGTCAGTACATAGTAAGGCGGCCGGTTCTCGTGCGACTTCGCGGCGTCCCAGCCTCCGGCTGCCTCTGTCTCTTTGGCGACAGACATTGCCCCGGTGTTTCCCCGGGCCATTCGCGAATTTTCCTCCCCGCGTTCTGTCGGGGCAGAGTTGGTAATGGAGATCCACGTAAACGTGTGCGTATGCTTCGGCAGCCCCGACTCTTCGGCCGTGAGGGTTACATTTTTCTTCCCGCCGGCAGCCCCCAAAGCGTTGTAGTCACCATCGGTGTCGCTGCGACCCACGACGAACCGCCCGCGCAGGTCGGGTACTCGGAAATAGCCGGCAGTCGTGGTATAAGCCACGCCATTTGCCGACATGGCCCGGTTAAAGGCCGTCCCGACGGCCGCATGGAGTTCCGGGTAATCCTTTTGGGCGTATTGCGCCCCATTGCAGAGAAGCCAGCCGTCCGGCACCTTCTCCCCGGCAAAGAGCTGTACCGAACCCACCGGTTGCGGCTGTATCTTCCCGAATGCCGTTTCCAGTGCCGACAGTTCCGCCCGCAACTCCGGCAGGGTATCTGCCTCGTGGAAATCTTCCCATTTGAAATTTTCCCCGCCGATGCCCGGCGAGAGGCAGCGCACGGTGTAGGCCCGGGGGAAGTCCACGCCTCCCGACGATACCGTAACCGCCGAAGCGTTGAGGTACATACCCGATGCCACCGGGCCGCCCTCGAAATAAAGGATCTCCCCGTCGGGGAACTCTTTCGTGCGCAGGAACACGTAACCCGGAGCGCGTCTCGTGCCCTCCTCTTGTAGCTCGCAACCCCGGATCACGGCCTTGTCGCCGGCGAGGTTGCCGATAACCTGCACAAGGCTGATGTTCTCCTCCATCGAGGCGAAAGTCTCCGCGTCGACGGGGAAATACTGCTCGGCCTGTGTCGTAAAATTGCCAATCGTTCGTTTCATCATATATTGTTTACAAATCCTTTTCAATCCCCGTATAAAACGGCATAGCGCATCGAGGCCAGCCGGTAGGTGTCGACAATACCCAAAAGGCGGCTTTCGTCGATACGCCCGCGTAACGCGGCGGGAATCCCGACGATGAAGTCCACCGCCCCGGCCCCCGTGAATCCGCGTCGATAGATTTTAACCCCCGCCGAATCCGCCCGCAGCGACAGCTTCAAGGGGCGGCGTTCCGCACGAGGATAAACCACCGTGCCGAAGTCGGTCTTGTCGCTGTCGGAGAGGGTGATGCGGCGCAGTTCCGGGTCGAACTCGTCGTTGAGCACCGCCCGCAGGTAACAGACCTGCCCGTTATGCCGCAGCCGGTAACCGGTGCGCTGCCGGTATTGCATGAAGCGCACATGCAGGTGGCTCACCGGTGTAACCAACGCAAAGGCGAACGCGCCGAACAACGGCCTCCGCCAGAAGGTCGGCAGCAACAGCATGGCCAGCCGGCGGAAATTCACATCGTATTTACCCATTGTTTAGACTTTCATGTTCAACGTCAACGTATCGGTATCGACACGGAAATATCCCGCATCGGGGACGTACCGGGCATTGATGGCCGCCCCGTCCGTGGTGGAAGCGCCGACAAACTCGACCACCTTCACCCCCTCGACCCCTTGCAGGGCGTCGACAAGCGCCATGTTGGTATATTCCCCGTTGAAGGGCAGGTTCTCGATATACGACTTGATGGCCGCCTCGCAATCGGTCTTCACCGTCTCGGGCGTCAGCATGGCGTCGTAGTAGATGTCGACCTCGCAACCGAACGGGTCGCCCTCCTTGTTCACCACATCGATGCGCACGCCCGCATCTTTGATCTCGGCGAAATAAGCCTCCAACTGCTGCGCCGTCCCCGCATCGAGCGGGGTGCGGCGGCCGTCCGACTCGCCCGCCACCTTGACCGTCAGAACCGACGTCTCGCGGCTTTCCACCGCCACGGCGTGCTTCACCACCCGGGCGGCGGACATATCTTCCTCACTCATCGCCGAAGTGTCGTATTCGTCGCTGTCGGGCAGGAGCGTCCTGTCTTTCATGAAGCGCAACGCCTTGTCGCGGTACCACTTCGGGCGGTGCGGCAGTATCTCGTCGATGCGGCTGTCCACATCGGCCGCGTGCGAGTCGAAAAGGCATTCCAGCACCCACACCGCGCAGGCCGCGACATAAAACAACACGCTCTCGACGCTCACTTTGCTGAAACGTTCCGTAAAGCTGTCGCCCGGCGTGAACCCGTAAGCCGAAGCCGCCGCCTCGTTGCGCATGAAATCCGCCGCGATGCCCTCTTTTATTTCTGTAATTGTCCGTGCCATTCTTCCTTCCTGTTTTTGTCGTCAACTCACTATAAAATCCACCTCGACACCCATAAAGCCGATGCCCCCGTAAGGAACCGCCGACATCTCTTCCCACGTTACTTCCGTCGCCGGACGTACTTTCCCGGCAGCAAGCATGGCGACGACCTGTTTTTTTACGATATCCTCCTGCCCATACACCAACAGCCGGCCGGTGGAGAGGCTGTCGGTTACAGAAAGACCGTTTCTTGCCGCCAGGGAAAAGACGGCTTCAAAAGCCCCGCATTCCTGCACGGCGATATCCGCCAATGATTGTCCGTTATGTACCGTGATATTCCGCATCGATCGTAACTTTGTTTTTTACGGTGTCGATTTCCACCGTGTTGATTGTCATTCCGTCCGATTCCAGTTGTAGGGATATTTCCCGCTTCCAAGCCGTTATTTCGTCATCACCGAGAATATCGGAAATGCCCGCCCCGAGAAGCGGATATTCCTTGAATTCCCCCTTGTGTGCCTGTAATATGACGGCCTGGTTCTGATAGGTTGTACGTCCTATTTCCAATCCCCCGGCGATAAGCCCCTGTGCGTCCCGGACCGTATTTATTTTCAGATCGGAGGTTTCCGGGTCGAGTAATATGCCAGTTCCTTTCATCAGTGTGTAACTTTCGTGTCTTCTATGTCGGCTTCCCGCGTCTCTGTCAAAGTGGAGGACCACGATGTATCGAGCGCCGTTTTCAGGGCACCGCCACCGTCCTGCAGTACAGGCGTCCAAGCTTTAAACACCGATTTAAGCACGTTTATATCCCGTTCGATGAGATTCAGCCGCCCGGTCAGTTCTTTTACGTTGGCCAGCCCGTTGTTGCTGCCGCCGTTTATTTCGATGGCTTTTCCGGTGAAGCGTACGCTGCTTTCCCCGACATGCAGGTCGATGGCGGCAATTTCGGTAAAACCGATGACAGCCAGTTCGCGCATCGTTCCGGCCGAAAGGTCGGCCACCAAGACGGAACTGCCTTTGGCCGGAGTGATTAGCAAACCTTTTTCCGCCCCTTTCTTGACTGGGGAAAGGCGGATACCGGGAATCACCAGATCGCCTATCCGGGCCGAGCAGGTATCCCCATCCACCGAGACCACTTCCATCAGCCAAAAGGCGAAACAGGGTTTGCCTGTTCCCGTAATTTCCCGAAGCAATGCCGCTATCTGCGAGTATTTGTCCATCAGCCTATTTTTTTCCCAAGTGTAACTTTCCTTTTTCCGCCGGCCGAAGAGAAGGAAGTCTCGACGGCGACGACATAATATTTGCCGGTTTTGTATCCATAATCCGCATCCCTTATCTCCGCAACCCATGCCGGTTCGACATAGGGAACGAGCCAACCCGTTATACTCCCTTCATAGCCGGTATATGAGCGAATCTTCAGCTCTTCGTCGGCACGGCGTTCGAGGGTGGCCCTATCCGAAACTCCCGGTATTTTCAAATTGAATTTGTCCCCGCCGGGAGTACCTTTGGTAACTTTCACCGTTTTACCGGCCGCATCGGTTCCCTCGATGGTGCAGATGAATTTCCGGTTCCGTGCTTCCCGGTATTTCAGTTCCGACTTTTCTATGTTCACGGCAAAATCATAGATGACGGTTCCGCCTATCTCCGCATATTGCGGGTGTATGTGCAGTGTCCTGCCTTTCAGGTATATGTTCGCCCGGGTCTCCTCCTGTATCTTTTTCAACACATCGAATCCCGTCGCGTTGTAGAGGGTGAACTTGTCGTATTTGAAATCATAATCGCAAGAGAGGTCGAAACCGCCGAGTTCCCTGTTGATATGTTCCATGATTTCTTTTACGGTGGCATCGGTGAAAACTTTGTCGGGCAGGTCTTTGCGATAATTGTACAACTCATCTTCACACTGTATTTTTATGCTGCCGTCATCGGTGGAGATACTTTCCACGTACCCCTCGAACTCGACCGGGAGTTCCGACAGGTCGGCGTCATAGCCGAACCGGACGGTAACGGCATCCCCCTCCTTGATTTTTCCCTCGATTTCCAGCGCTTTGTTATACACGGTTGCAGGAAGGACGATCACGGCCGTGTCGGCCAGATTTTCCACTCCGGCTTTGACCGTTACGCTTTCGAGCAGGGTCAACCGGTAACCGCCTATGGTGATGTCGAAGTCGAGGGAATACATGGTCAGATGGAGATGAAAAGTTCCGTATTGTTGTCGCTGTACGCTTTGATGCTGAAATTTTGGTTGTTCAACCCTTTGGTGTGAGGGAAAGAGACCGATTCCACCGCCAGGTATTTGATACCGAGTATAAGGAGCACTTCTTGTGCCACCTCTATGCTCCGGCGTTCGTTGAAAAGCGCGGTTATCTTCCGGACCTGTTCCTCGGGATAAGCATTCCCGTCGAAGGAAACGACGCCTTGTATCTGTATGGTGTAATCGTCCCGGCACCACCGTTCCTTGACGCTGCCGCCTGCCGTCCCTTTGGCGACGGAACGCCGTATGATCGAGTTTTTCCCGCTGACCGAAACCAGAGGTTCGATGGGGAAGGTGAACCATTCCGTGTCGTCCGGACGTTTCACTTTAAAGGGCATTTGGGAATGTATGACACCCTGGCGGGTCATCTCCCCCTTGACGGCCTCCGCATCGGAGACGGAGGTGATCGGGTCTTCGCCCGGCAGAATGATGTACGGGGGTAAGGCACCGAAACTTCCCAACGCTTTCGAGTAACGGACGGCCGCCGGGTCCAGCGGGTTACCGCTGTATGAAACTTCCACGCGCGGAATCATTTTTTGCAGCTCGTATTCGATCTTAGCCATTATTGCGCCGTTTTTGCCATTTGTAAAACCCGGATAAAGAGGCTCTCCATATCCCGCTCCATGTTTTCCCGATTGTCATCGTAGCCGCCTTCGTAAACGATACGTTCGACCATGTTCCCGATGGAAATGTTGATGGTCGTGTTCCGTGTCCCGCCCGTGGCGACGGCTTCGGTGGCGTTTTTTGCCGCTTCCCCGCCCGTCGGATTGATTCCGCCTCCCGTTTCCGGCCCGTCGAGGCCCGGTATGGACGGGAAAGATATACCCAGTTTGGACCCGAGGCCCGAGACGATATCCGGCAATGACTTTTCCGAGTTCCACGACATATCGATGCCGGCGAGCGAGCGACCGGCATTCTTCAAGTGGTCGGCCACACGTTTCTTCCCTGCGGTGATGGCCTGTTGCCGGGCTTCCACGTCGGCACCGATGGCGGCTATGGCTGCCCGGTTTTCCGTACTGTTTCCCAAGCCTACCGCCTCTTTGAATTCATACCAGCCCAACTTTATTTTGTCGAGACCGATCATGATACCGTTCACAAGGGTGGAGAAATAGAACTTTGCCCCGTCGACGAAAGCGTAGAAAGTGTATTTCATAAACCCGACTACGCCCTCCCAGAGGGAACCCCAGCCTTCTATTTTATAACAGAGGTAGGCAATGACGGCGATGAGAGCCACCACACCCGCGATGATCCATGTCGTAGGGGAAGCCCACATGGAGGCGTTCAATGCCGTTTGTGCCGCTGTCCACGCCCATTTGGCCGTGGTAACTATGCCCGCCCACAAGGTAGCCAGTTTGGCCCTGGCTATGACGATCCCCATCGTTACGGCCATTATTCCCAACAAGGCAGTAAGGATGGTTACGGCCGTGTTCCCCCCGGAAAGCAGGTCGAACCAGCGTCTGAAAGCAGACACGCAGCCCGTTACGCCCTTATGTATCCACGACAAAAGGGCGGCGGTGTAGTCGATGAGCCGGGAGAAAACGGCAAACACCGGATTGATGAACGGTTCGATGATGTCATACAGTTTCCAAAGCAGCATGACGGTGTTGTCCAGCAAGGTGGACCATCTTCCGGACTTCGAGCTGCCGAGACGTTCGGTCATGTTGTAGAACAGCCCGCCCGCAGACGTAGCCGAAATGAAGGCGTCCCGGACCATTTCCGCCGATATTTCACCCCGGCTCATTTCATCTTTCAATACGGCTATGGATTTGCCGGTTTTCCTGGATATTTCATTCAGGGGATTGAATCCGGCATTGATCATCTGCAGGAGGTCCTGGCCCATCAGTTTGCCGGTGGAGGTCATTTGGGAAAAGGCCAGTGTCAGGGAGTTCATCTTTTCCCTATCGCCCATGGCTATATCCCCCAACATCCGGATGTTCGGCATGACGCGGTCCGCCGCGATGCCGAAGGAGAGCATCATTTTGGCATTTTCCTGCAAGTCGGCTGCCATGTAGGGTGTGGCCGCCCCGTATTGCTGGAGGTCGGAGACCAGGCGCCCGCCGGCTTCTTTCGAGCCGAGCAGCACTTCGAAGGATATCTGTGTCTTTTCCCGTTCAAAACCTTTCTTCAAAGCCGCCAATCCTGCCGTTCCGGCCAGTACGATAGGGTTGGTGATGGCCGAGGCAAACGGCAGGGTACCGAATGCTTCGGAAAAAGCCGTCTTCAAACGGCCGCCTGTCGTACTCTCCAACCGGCGCAATTGCCTTTCAAGCGATTGTATCTCCCGGTTGGTGGCACGTATCGCCTCGATGTTCCCGGCCGGTATCCACTCCCGCTCGGCACGCAGGGCGGAAATACGTCCCGTCAACGACCCGATGCTCACGCCGAAGTCCTGCATCGTACGGTCGGCCTGTACGACCTGCCGTTGCACCCGGCTCCACACCGCCAATTGCCGTTCGTTGGCAATGCCTATGCGCGAGAGCTTGCCCGAGATTTTATCTTGTAGGGAAAGGGTATATTCAACGATATTTCCTGCCATCGGTTCGTTTATTAGGGTTTATTCGCCTCTTTTTCCTTGTTCCGGATATATACCAGTTCATTATACCGGGCGGCGAAAGCCTCGTCGTCGAGGTCGTCCGGTTCTATGTGCATGTAGTAGCGCAGCTGCGCCGCCATGATCCGGAAAGTATCGGCATCATCGACGGCCGCAGCCTCTATAACTTTTCCAGCTCGGCCTCCCCGACTTCGACGATATCGGGTATCATTCCCGAGGCGGCGAGGAACAGGCTGTCGTCGGTACGGATATCCGTATCTCCCCCGAGCCAGCACTGCCGCAATATGACCTCGTTGAATTTCAACGGGTCGGCTTTGCCGGCTACGGAAGCGGCCGAAAGGTCTTTCCGTTTCGGTGCGCGCAGGTAACAGACATGTTTTCTCCCGCCGGCATCGTCCACCTTGATGGCGAATACGTTTTTATGGGTCTCTTTCCACTCTTTTATTTGTTCGGCGGTGGCTTCTCCGATCGGTTTTTCCTTTTCCATGACGGATTTCTGTTTTTATGACGGTTTCCCGTCCGGTTAAACGATTTTTTTCTTGTCCAGGAAGATGAAGGGAAGGGTACATTCCATGAACTTGTCCCCCTGTTTCAATTCTTTGGGTTCTTCGGTGAATTGGCAACCGATCAGTTCGTCCGTGGCGATCATGTCCCCTTTCGACGGATTGCCGTAATTGGCCACGATCTTTACCTCGAGGTCCAGTATGGAACCTCCACCGGCAACTTCCAGCGCCAACAGTTCGGACTGGGTAACGGTGATTTCCCCTTCACCCGACTTGTTGCCCTTCTGAATGCTCAGCGGTTTGTTCCCTTTGCCGTAAAGCGCTTCTTTTTCTTGTTTGTAGACATATTTCAATCCTCGAAGGCCGGAAATGTCGCGGTTGCCCATGAAGACGGTCAGGTCTGCAAATTCGTACTCTCTGCTGTTGAACATTGTTTCCTTGTTTATGCGGTTTTGAAACCGAGATCGACATCGATGTATTTGGCGTAACCGTTGGGCTTGACACGCAAGCCGGCGGCAATACGGGAGGTGGCGAGAATGTCCTGCTTGTAATCGATGGAACACTCCACGCCGGTATCGTCAGGGTCGGCAGGGTCGTTTCCGAGGTTCCCGTTGGCGGTCATGCTGCTGATGATGGCTTGTTCGACATCGCCCTGTACGGAGGCGCACCAAGCCGGAGAAAGAGTTCCATCCGTGGCGATAGGCACTTCGTCGTTGAGCGATTCTATAAGGGTGTTGTATGCGATACGATAAGCCTTGTCTATGACCCGACGGTTCGACAACGAATTGTAATCGTCCGTGGCGGCCGTAGCCAGCGGATCGTCCGCGATGAAGTAACCCGACTTGCCGACAAACGTGCGGAACGTGATGTATCCTTTGTCGTTGATGCTTTCCACATCCGCTTCCTCGACGGTTTCCCCGCCGACGAACATCTCTACCGGCGTAAGGGCGCCGCTTTTCACCCGGCTGATCTTACGCTGGACGTCCGTAGCAGCGATGCGTCCGGCAACGATACCCATAGCCGCGTTCGGGCTGTCTTGCGACGTGTCGCCGATGACGATGCCGCAACGGTCATGGCTCATCGTTTTCAGGTCGGGCAGTTCGGTATTGCTGCCGGAATAGGCATACCCTTCCAACAGGGTAAATATCGGGGCATAACGATTGTCCGTGGCCCATTCCCCGAGAGCCTGTGCCTTAGGAAGGGCGGCGATGACATCGGCGTCCACACCCTCGGAATCGTCGAGTTCGTAACTTTTTCCGGGCGTTTTGAAAGCGATGAGTCCCCGTATGTTGCCTTTGGCAGCCAATAACAGCGACTTTGCGCCGCCGGCATTGTCCTTATCGAGTATCGTGGCGAAAGCGGCCGTTTCGGCAAAACCCATGAGCCACAATTCCAGACCGTCACCGCCTTCTGCATAGAAATCCTTGACATTACGGTAAAGGTTGGCATTGTTTTCGGAGGTAACGCCCAAACTTTCAAGGTCGGCGAGCTTTTTGAGGGAGTAAGCCTTGCCCAGTTTGAAATTTTCTTCCCCGGCCACCTCCGCCGCACCGATGGCGATAAAGCCCAGGCAACCGTCGTCCATTTCAGCCACTTGTCCGAGAGCTCCATTCGAATAGGTTATTTTTACACGTGGTAACATGGCTTCTTTCTATTTTCGTTTGACTGTAACAACATTTTTATCACCGAGGCGTTTTGCATGTTCGCGGGCGTCGTGCTCGTCGAAAAAGCCGAAATTGTCCGAGGTCATGAAAACCTTTTCCCGGACGGGATAACAGGAAAGTATCCGCAAGCCCTCTTTTTCGGTATCCGAAAGCGGTGATTCTTCCTTTTTTTTCTTTGAACGGTTTTCTTTTTCCGCTTTGTCGGTTTGGGGTTCTTTCTTTTCGGGTTCTCCCGGTCGGGTATTCGTATTCCCCGTATCCGTTTTGTTTTCTTCTTTTTGCATTTTAATAGAGGTAAAATCGTTTATAAATGGTGTTTGAATTTCCGGCGGGGAGAGTTCGCGCGGGCCGCCGCGCATATCCGAAAACGGATAACAGGCGGTGCGGCCCTGCCGTCGGGGTGAAACAAACCGGTCCGGCCGTTTCCAACCCCTACCTGCCGGCGGCGCGGGATCGAACCGCGCCCGGAACCCGTGTGGCTTATCCTCCCGCTGCCTCGGTTGCCTGGCAAATCAGCGCGACACCTTTTTTGTCCGAGCGGATATAACTTCCTCCGGCACGTTGCAGGAAAGAGATGATATCGCCGTAATAAAGCGGGTTGCCTTCATCGTCGAAAAGAATCGACGCACCGAGAGCCCGGGAAACGCAATCTTCCTGCCAGGCTATGCCGGCTGCCGAATCGGTCGCATCGGCGGCCGCGCTCCACTCCTTGAGGACTCCGGCTTTGGTCGTTTTGGCCACTTGGCCGCGTTTGTAGAACCGGAAGCCGGCATATTCCCCGATGACGCCCTTTTCCGGGTCGGCACCCGCCAGGAAGGCGACGACCTCATTGTTCGTCATCGAGTTCTTCAACTGGTTGTACATGTAAGCGTCCAAGAGCATGTAACGGCCCGTCTGCGGAATGTTCTGCGAGTCGAAAAGCAGCTGTGCCGCTTCGACGGAGGCTTTGGTCATCGATTTGCGGTTTCCCGTCGCCGAAGCGATATGGGCGGAAACGGCAGCTCCTTCGGTGAATATCGTGTTTACCCCGGAAGGAATCCAGGAGTAGATGAGCGACGCGTGTATGTCGTCTGCCAGTTTGTTGCGTGATCCCCGTATGATGCTTTCCCGTTTGTTGTACGAAAGCTCCACCTTGTCCGCATTGGGTATGCGTATGGGATCGACCGAAAATTCATCGATATCATACGAAAGGTCCACATCTTCCCGCGTGGTAACGGTTGCGGGAAAGGTGGTACGGTTTTTCACCACGGAAGGCGCCGCACCCGCATTCGGTACATGGACCGTCTTCTCGTTTACGAATTCCGAGTGGTCCACCGATTTGGAGGCGAAGGAATTGTCTGCAAACAGATTTTCGATAATGGATTTGATCCAGATTTGAACTTGTAATGCCATTTTATGAATTTTGAATGTTTAGCGTTGAACACATCTCTTTGTACTTTCTCTCGTACAGGTCGGGGTACTTCTCTTTCAATTCCGACAAACGGCCGGAACGGTCGATCTCGTCCCACGACATTTTTGCAAGGCTTTCGCCTTCCCCGCCGTCGGCGATTTTCCCGCGCAGGCTCTGCCGGGCGGGCATGCTTCCGAGAATCTTACGGGTATTCGCAAAATCGGTCTCGAACAGCTTCAAGTAGGTCTCTTTCAGGTCGGCAGGGATTTTCCCCTCTTTTATGGCCTGCTCCACTTGGGCGGTGGCCTCGGCTTTCTCCCCGGCGGCCTTTTCTTCGGACAACCGTTTCACTTCGGCCTCGGCTTTCTCTTTCGCCGTTTGCAGGGCGGCCATTTCCTCTCTGTGGACCTCCTGTAACCGGGTGATGGCGGATAACACCTCCGCGTCCCCGGCATTTTCATTCAGCCCGAGCTTCAAAGCAATTTCTTTCATTGGCTTGTGATTTGTTTGTTTATGAATAAGACGGACGGGGCACTCCCCTTCGTCGGATAATTCGATGACCCGGTCATTGTCGTCGTAAAGGACGACGCCCGCTGCATTCGGGTTGGAGGGTATGTCGACGATCGACACCTCGCGCAATTCGCATTTCGTTACCGTCGCCCGGGTCTGCCCGGGTTTAAGGTGCTCGGGGGCTTCGCTCACCTCTATGATACGGATCCCGATCGAGCAGGCTTTCAAAAAACCACCCTCTACTTTATCCGCTATCTTGGCCGCAAAATCGTCTTTCTTGTCGAAAACGGGTTCGCCGGACATGATGCCGCCTTCCCCGGCCCCGTAGTTCTTCCAAATGCCGATGGGGAGTATCTCGTCTTTTTTCCCGTACAATGTTCGGTGGTGGTTAAAGAGCATGACGGGATTCTTTTCAAAGCGCGTCAGGTCGATGCCCGATGTCAGTACCCGGAAACCGTAACTGTTCAATTCTTCGTCTGTCCAGATGAGTTTTTTTGCCATTGTTTTTATAAAAAACGGGGCTTGGCAAGGCGGCAACTCACCCCGTATGACAGTTTCCACGGTTATCCGCCGGATTGCCGCTTCCGGCGGATCTTTCGAAAAAGGTTTGTGGCGGGAGCGGGATTCGAACCCGCGACTTCGAGGTAATGGGCCTCGTGAGCTGCCTCTGCTCTATCCCGCTGTTTTCCGGCAAAAATCGCAACAGCTTTCTACTGAGGCAAATTGTGTGGACATTCTGTACACTCTTTTTTGACACCCGCCGTTTGAAAGCGACTTTTGCATTAAAAAGATATATCCGAATGTCTCTTACGAAACAAGAAATCGAAATACGGAAAGGGTATGCTTTCCGGCTTTTCATGAGCGGGGAATCCCAAAAGTCGATAGCCCGGACCGTAGGCACCACGGAAGCGACGGTAAGCCGGTGGGCGGGAAAAGAGGAGTGGGACAAGAAAAAACAGGAGCAGAACACTTCGACGCTTGCCTTGGCCAACTCCATGATGGCGGCGGCCCGTAAAATGTCGGAACTCATCATCTCGAACATCGAGAACGGGAATACCGATATCGGGACGATCACCAAATGCTCGGACAACCTGGTCAAAATCATGGCGGCAGCCGAACGTATCGCCAAGACCGTTACCCGGGCGACGGTCATCGACGTGATCATCGCCCTCGACCGCTGGCTGGTGCAACGGGCGGAAGTCGACGAGCGGTTGTCTCCCGAAATGCTTGAATCGATTACCGGCTTCCACAGGAAATACATAGAATATATCACCTCAAACGAGACATGATGGCCGGAGAAAAAGAGAGATATAAAAAAGCGCTCGAACGTTATGCCAAACATATTCAAGAGATACGGAACATAACGTCCGTCATACCTAAGGGTACAGACGCGGAGCGCGAAAAGCGTATGGCCCGGGCCAGGGAGGATTACGATTTTTTCGTGCAAGCCTATTTCCCGCATTTGGCGACCTCCCGATGCGGGAAGTTCCAGATAGAAGCGGCGGAATACATAAAAAACAATCCACGCGCACGGTGCGTACTCGAATGGGCTCGTGGCCATGCGAAAAGTTCACACATATCGTTAATGATTCCGCTTTGGCTGAAAATACAGGAAAACCCCGAGCCAATGATCATGGTGCTCGTGTCAAAGAGTGCGGACATGGCCCGGCGGCTGTTGTCCGACTTGCAGGCGGAGCTCGAGGGGAATGACCTGTTTCTGCATGATTTCGGAAGGCAGAAAACGGACGGCCTTTGGACGGACGGGGAATTCGTCTGCGCCGACGGTTCCATGTTCATCGCCCTCGGGCGCGGACAATCGCCGCGCGGTATCAAAAGGCGGGGGCTGCGGGTGAATTACATCAGCATCGACGACATCGACGACGATGAGATGTGTCGCAACCCCCGGAGGGTGGACGAAGCCGTCGACTGGTGCCTGAGCGCACTCATCGGCACCATGGCCATGGGGCGGGGACGGTTCGTCCTGGTTGGAAACCGCATCGGCCAATATTCCATTCTCGGGGAAATGGCCTCGCGCCCCCACTTTTACCATACCGTCGTGAATGCCCTCGACAAAAAAGGAAAACCGTCCTGGTGGCAGAATTACCAACTGTCGGAAATCAACGACCTGCGGGTGGAAGTCGGCGAACGGCGCTTTCAAAAGGAATACATGAACAACCCGCTGGACGAAGGGTCCGTTTTCGAGCGGAAGTATATCCGCTACGGCAAGATGCTTCCCTTGCGGGAATACCGCGCAATCGTCTCTTATACCGACCCGTCGTTCAAATCGTCGTCGAAAAACGACTTCAAGGCCACGCTTTTGGTGGGGCTGACCAAAGAGGGAAAGTTCCATGTCATAAAGGCTTACGCCGACCAGACGAAGGTGTCGGTCATGGTGGGGTGGCATTACGAGATAAGCGACTTTGTGGGGGATACGCCCGTCCGGTATTACATGGAGTCCAATTTCATTCAGGACTTGTTGATGGACGAGTTCCGCAAAGCGGGTATCGCCTCGGGAAAGCAGATCCCCATTACCGGGGACGGACGGAAGAAACCGGAGAAATTCGCTCGCATCGAGGCGCTGCAGCCCTTTTTCCAACGCGGGGAGATTCTTTTTAACGAGGCGGAAAAATCGTCGGGAGGCATGAAAGTGCTCGAAGACCAACTGCTGACGTTCCAGCGGGGAAGCAAGGCGCACGACGATGCGCCCGACGCCCTCGAAGGGGCCGTGTGGTTGCTGAGCAACAAAGTAAGGACGGCGAATACCCGTTACATCGTCGGACACAGACCTAACCGTAAATATTGACATATATGTATTTATCCGCAGAAGAATTGAAAACAGCCATGTATGCCCATGTCGTCGAAGAGATTACCGGCGGGGACGTTTCAATCGTTTGCCAGGCCATCGAAGCAGCCGTGGAAGAAGCGAAGTCTTACCTGTCCAACCGCTACGACGTGGAGAAGATATTCTCGGCCGTCGGAGAAGGACGGAACGCCATGATTCTCGAAAACGTCAAGGTCATGGCCGTATGGCACATCATCACCATCTGCAATGCCGAAACCATCTATGAGATGTGGAAAGAGCGCTACGACCGCGTGGTCGACTTTTTCAAGAACGTGGCCAAAGGGATTGTCGCGCCTGCCTTGCCGCTCCGGACGGACGAAAAAGGCAATATCGAACTGCAAGCCAAATTCGGCTCTAACCCCAAATTTCATCATTCTTTATAATGGAAAGAAAAAAACAGGACCATGCCCCTTCCGGGAGAAAACGGAAGAACGGGGCCTCGCTGGTGCGCCGTGTCATCGAACGGCACGAGTCGATAACCCGGAAAGACATCGCCGACTGGAAAAAGGCCCGGATACAGGCTACCAACGATTACGAACCGAGGCAGGTACTTCTGCAAAACCTCTATGAGGAAATCATGCTCGACGCACTGATGTCCTCCCAGGTGGGACTGCGTATCGACAAAAGCCAGGGGGTGGACTTTTCGCTGGTGCAAGGGGGAAAAACCGACGAGGAACAAACCCGGATACTCAAGGACAGCGGCCTTTTCGACCAGCTGGTCGAGCTGATTGTCGAAAGCAAGTTTTACGGCTGTTCCTTGATCGAGTTTTCCTATACGCCCGACGGTATCCGTGCCGACCTCGTGCGCCGCCAGAACGTGGCGCCCAAGACGGGACGGTTTTATCCCGACACCTACGGGAGCGAATTCGTGTCGTACCGGGAAGAACCGGAATTCGGCCGGTGGCTCGTCGAACTATACCCCCGGGAAGGGGATTTGGGGCTGCTCAACAAGGCCGTCCCCTATGTGCTGATGAAGAAGTTCGCCATGTCGTGCTGGAGCGAGCTGTGCGAAATCTTCGGCATTCCGCCGCGCGTCATGAAAACGAACACGTCCGACCCCGAAATGCTCTCCCGGGCGGAACAAATGATGAAGGAGATCGGTTCGGCCGCCTACTTCATCATCGATACCGAGGAGAACTTCGATTTTGCACAGGGTGTCGCCACGAACGGGGAGGTGTACAAGAATCTCATCGATACCTGCAACCAACAGCTTTCCCTGCTGAACCTCGCCGCTGTGCTGGGGCAGGATACCGTGAACGGGAACCGCTCGAAGGAGGAAAGTTCCTCCAAATTGCTCGACTCCGTGGTGAAGGCCGATAACCGTTTCATAGAATCCTCTTTCAACAGGATCATACTCCCGGCGCTCGCCTCCATCGGCGTCCTCAAACCCGGGCTGCGGCTGGTCATCGCCAAGGAGGTCGATGTGGAAAAGCTGTGGAAAATGGTACACGAGGGTTCCCAGTACTACGATTTCGACATAGACTGGATACGCGAGACGTTCGGCATTGAGGTTACCGGATTGCGTACCGACACGGCTCCGGCGGTTTCTCCGGCTCCGGGGAATAAAAAGGACGGAAAAGCGGGTGCTTCCGGAAGCGGGGAAACACGGGAGCTGCCGGATGATTTTTTCTTTTAAGGGCTGGCCGGCCAGCCTTGAAGTCCACCCTTGACGACCTCTATTTCAACGGTTCTTTAACGGCGTTGGAAGAGTGTTTGAAAGAGTTCGGGCAGTCGGTGGCGGGAATGTTCCCTCTGGCGGACGGGGAGATGTTCGGCAGGATCATCGGGGAGATTGCGGACGATTTCGATGCGGCCGTCAACAAACGCCTGCTCGACATATACGCGGGCAACCTGCTCGGAGGCGTCCGCGGCGTTTTCGGGGATACCGGGTACGGAAGCCGTTATTTCGGCCTTGCAAACCGGCTGGAAGCCAACGCGGCCAGGTTTGCGGCTTACAAGGCTTACCATGCTACGGAACAGGTCAAGAGGCAACTGACGGCCCGCGTGTCGAAAGAAGAGGCCCTGAAAAGGGCCGAAGGGGCTTTGAGGGCGTTCAACAGGTACCAGGCCGCGGAATACAACACGGCCGTGGCACGCTGCCGGACGGCCAGGCAATGGACCGACTTCAACCGGGAAGGACATGCGGACATTTTCCCGAATATCCGTTGGTTGCCGAGCCGGAGCGCCGAAAGACGTCCGCAGCATGTCCCTTACTATAACCGCGTATGGGCGAAGACCGACCCGTTCTGGCTGGAAAACCAGCCCGGCAACGAATGGAACTGCAAGTGCGACTGGGAGGAAACCGCCGATGACATGGACCACGACGGGGTGAAGGTTACACCCCCGCCGGCGGGCCTCTCCGGAAATCCCGGCATCACCGGGGAGATCTTCTCGGAAAAGTCGATATATTTTACGGCCAACGGGCACGACCGGATAGGCAGGGGGATATTGGAACTGGGCGAAGGCGGTTTCTTCGGTAAAGGGAAAATCGACGCGGCGGAGGTGCTGTCGCACGTGTTGCACGAGCCGGGCGAAATCGCCGGGAACATGGAGGTCGCTACCCTGTTTTGCCGGCATAACAAGGGGGTAAGGCGTATAAAACTGCTGCCCAATGTGGTAAAAGAGGATGCCGGCCTGCGGCCCCGGTTCTACCCCAAAGGCATGACACCGCGCGGGGCGAATAAAAATGCCGATGCCGTCATCGAATGGGACAACGGCGACAAGTGGGTCGCCGACTTCAAGTACATGCAGGGAAACGGGGCGAAACTCAAAGAACGCCTGTATGACGCTTACGAGCAGGCCGACTATGCCGTCGTGAAGATATGCGGGGAAATAAAAGAGATTCAAAAAGTGATCGAAACGGCCGAACGGTTCATGAAAGGGCATTATAAATTTAAAGGCCTTATTATATACAATTCATCCGATGAAGTTATATATCAGCATAAATAAAGGGGGTAAAATCCCCCTTTATCCAACGCAAATGACCCAGCCGGCGGCTCGATCGCGCGTTGTTCTGCAAATATAGCGATAATTTCCTATAAAACAAACAAAGAGGCGGAACGCCTCTTTGCCCAACTCAAGTGTCCCAGCCAGCGGCTCGATCGCGAGTTGTTTTGCAAATATAACGATAATTTCTTACAAACAAATATTTTATGGCAAAAATGACTCCCGGACAATTCAAAGCGGAAATAGAACGGCTGCAACGCATCTCGCCCGACTTTATGGCCCGTATAGCCCCGTTGGTGGCGGCGAATACGGCGGTTGCGGAGTTTAAAAACAACTTCCGAACCGAGAGCTTCGACGGGGTGAAGTGGAAAGAGGTACAACGCCGGGACGGGCATTCTCCGGCTTACCGGTATGCGGCAAGGCACCACCCGGCACGGACGGCACGGAACATATTGACCGGCGATACCGGCGACTTGGGCCGTTCCATCGAGGTGAAGGAGGTGGGGGAAGGACGGGCTACCGTATGGACTTCCCCGCAGGAATTCGGCAGCAAGGAGCCTTACGGGGCGGTCCATAACGAAGGCTTGAAAGCGGGACGGGGCACCGGATTCATTATGCCCCGACGCCGGTTTATGGGAGACACCCCCGGTTTGCGGGAGAAAACCGTGAAAGAGATCGGGAAAGCATTGGACCGGCTCTTCAAAAAATAAAGGCGGAGTCGATTACGACTCCGCCTTTTCATTTACTTCCGGGGTATAAGGTTATCTTTATCCCTTCGGGGTGTATGACCGTCCCTTCTCCGGCATGGCCCGCCGTGAATTGCGTCGCATAAGAGAGGGCATACACTTCGAATGTGTTGCCGACATGAAGTTTCCGCCAGTTCGTCCGCACCAACGGTGCGAACCCCTTTTCATAATACAGTTGCAGGGCATCGTGCACGCTCTCCATCAGTTCGATGGCGGCATATCCGTCTTCTTTCCGGGGGGCATACAGCGACGTGGGCGTGAGCCGCTGGTCGGCGATGGTGATCGTTACCGATACGTCCGCCAATTGTCCGCCTTTGCCGGTTTCAGTGAAACCGGCTTGTTCCAGGTCGATGAGCGCACAGGGATATTTCACCGCAGGCTGCTCGTAGCGTAACTGCCCCCAGTCCTTGTCGATGTATTTCAGCTCCGGCACCGTGGCGAGCCGTTCCTGTATGCTCAACAGCAAATCTTTAAATTGTCCCATCGTGATCGTTTTTGTCGAATAGTGATAACTGACCGGGTCTCTCCGGTTGTTCCCGGGTCTCTCGCAAGGGCGTGGCGATGTAACGCAGCAGGGTGCGGTAACACATCGGGTAAACGGGGTTGACGTACCGTTCCCAGACTTTGAAATAACTTTTGGCGTAATTCCCCGGCTCGTAATGCTGCTGGACGATGTCGCAGACCAACTTTATCCGCCGGAGGGTGTTTTTACGTCGACCGCCCATTGTTTTTCCCGGATTTTGTTTTACCTTTGTTACAACTTCCCCAAATTGTAACTCGCTTGCCGGATCGGGTGGGCGGGTTATTTTTTATACCCCGTCTTTACCCGTGTGTTTCATGCCTCGGTCATGCCGAGGGGGATCTGTTTCCATGCGCCGCTCTTTTCGTCCTTGTATTCGGCGTAAATGTAGGTTTTCGACAGTTGGGGGATATAGGCCTCTTCTATGATGGTGATCCCTTCGTTCAGCCGTTCGTCGTTCAACTCGTTCGCCAGCTTGCGCAGTTGCAGGGCCTTGTTGGCTTTCAGGTTCCCTGCGGCGTCCCGGGAGAGCAACCGCATCATTTGGTTGACGAGCGCCCGCGTGGTGTCGTCTTTGATGAGCGAGAGGCACGCTTCTTTGACAATGGCGACGCCGTCGTTTACGGTGTCTTTCCAACCGTCGCACTGGTGGCGGCCGATGGTGATGCGGCGGGTACCGTCGGAAGTGGTGAAAGTATGGGACTTCTGGTCTTCTTTTACCCGGCGCAGGACATCGGCTTTCATCTGCAATATGGCGGAAAACCGTTCGAGGATTTCTCCCTTGACGGCCGAAATCGTCCCGCTCAGCTCTTTGAGCCGGGGCAGGGCGGCGGTTACTTCTTCATCGACCAGCTGGCCGTAGGCAGCACGGTCGCGTTTGGCTTGTTCCTTTGCCGTCTTGGCGGCTTTGGCCCGTTGGTAGGCTTCATACTCGGCGAGTTGCGCTTCCGTCATCATGACGGACTGTTTCTTCTCTTCGTTCATGGTTGTATTGATTTTAAATGATTGAATACTGGTTATTTATCCTCGCAAACCAGAAAATCATACGGCAAAGCCTTGACCTTGATTTCTTTCTCTACTTGCTCAGGGGCAATACCCAGTTGGCTATACTTGATACGGGTTTTGATAAAATCCCAACATTGCTCTTTTATCTTTGATGCGGAGCATTCTTCTCCTTTGGGAATGAATATGCCCTCCAAATAGACTTTATTAAATCCCTGTGGCTTAATAACCACCTTTACAACATAATGCCGGAGTGTTTTTTTGTTTTTTTCCATCGCTATACATTTTAATCGTTATCGAAATGTTGGTAAAAATCCATGTCATCGGCTCCGGGTTCGTCGTCGATGAGCATCGCTTCACTGTTGGCATAGGCCCAGTCGGCCAGCTCGCCGAGGAATTGCGCGGCTTCGAGGCGTTCCATCTCCGATGTCTGCAACGCCAGTTCTTTCTTCACCCGTTCAAGGGCGGATTCGTTTTTCTTTTCCATAATATCTCAGTTTATAAGGGTATGAGGATCGAGAACGATGCAGACCGTTTTTCCCTGTTGTTCAATGGTTGTTCCGGCAGGTTTCAAGCCTCCTTTGCGGGCAATGGTCCGCAGTTTCTTTTGTAAAGCGGGGAGTTCGTCGAATGTTATCCGGGCGAACGGTTTTCCCGCTATCCGGGGGTGGCGGCAAAAGTTATCGACACGCGCCCAGTCGGTCGTATCGATACCCAATTGCTGCATTTGTTTGAGACAAACGGAACGCCGGTGTTTCATCTCGTCTTTACGCCCCGTCAATTTTTCCATGCCGGTACAGCAGTTGTTGTATTCCGATTTTGTCATTTCCCGCAGGCTTTCTGTGCGTCCCGACGTATATTCCCGGACGATCTG